>Ga0114938_1000125_pt1 | contig 60340 bp, 47 predicted proteins | sample AshMeaBigSpring_FD_88675 | JGI IMG/M metagenome (GOLD analysis project Ga0114938, IMG submission 88675) | Groundwater microbial communities from Big Spring, Nevada to study Microbial Dark Matter (Phase II) - Ash Meadows Big Spring | ecosystem: Environmental > Aquatic > Deep subsurface >...
CCTTGAGGACCTGCCGGGCCGGTGGCACCGGTAAGACCTTGGGGACCTTGTAAGCCTTGTGGGCCGGTAGCTCCGGTGAGACCTTGTGGGCCTTGTAAGCCCTGAGGACCCGTTGGGCCTTGAGTACCTGCCGGGCCGGTGGCACCGGTAAGACCTTGTGGACCTTGTAAGCCTTGAGGGCCGGTTGCACCGGTCAATCCTTGTGGTCCCATTGCTCCAACCGGACCTTGAGGGCCTTGAGGACCCTGACAGTCCAAGGTATTGTAAAAACCGTCGTTGTTTGTATCTTCACCCAAGTCGTTTATTCCATTATTATTAAGATCCCAACAATTTATACCATCAATTCCATTTAGTCCAGGTATTCCCTGTGGTCCTTGTGGGCCGGTGACACCATTCAATCCATTAGCACCGGTGGCTCCGGTGGCACCGGTAAGACCTTGTGGGCCTTGTAAGCCTTGTGGACCGGTAGCACCGGTCAATCCTTGTGGTCCCATTGCTCCAACTGGACCTTGAGGGCCTTGAGGACCCTGACAGTCCAAGGTATTGTAAAAACCGTCGTTGTTTGTATCTTCACTCAAGTCGTTTATTCCATTATTATTAAGATCCCAACAATTTATACCATCAATTCCATTTAGTCCAGGTATTCCCTGAGGACCTGCCGGGCCTTGTAAGCCTTGTGGGCCGGTGGCACCGGTAAGACCTTGCGGGCCTTGTAAGCCTTGAGGGCCGGTAGCTCCGGTAAGACCCTGTGCCCCTTGTAAGCCCTGAGGACCGGCTGGGCCTTGTGGGCCTTGTAAGCCTTGGGGGCCCATTGGACCGATAGGACCTAGGGGTCCTTGAGGACCTTGGCAATCTATATAATTAAAAATATTATCGTTATTGATATCTTCAAATACATCACCAATTCCATTGGCATTTATATCCCAACAATGCAATCCCGGCATACCAGCTGGACCCTGAGGACCGGTAAGATTTATTCCTGTATATACCCAAGCTATACCATTCCATTCAAACACATCGCCGTTTCCATCTATATGTAGATCACCAACTACCGAACCGGCGAAAACAGGAGCTCCAATTAAAACAGAAGCAGAGATGCCTGAACCAGCTAAACCTTGAACACCTTGTGGTCCTTGTGGTCCTGCTGGACCCTGAGGTCCCGGCACCCCCCCATTAATGTTGCCAATTTGTTGCCATCCATTGGGTCCATAGACATAAACTGCACCAGAATCTAGGTCAATGTATAAATCTCCTTGATGGGCGATACCTGCGGGAGGGCCATTATCTACAATAATATTTGTAGAATTTCCCGCATAAAGCGCATAGGGTACTGACCACAACTGTGAGGAGGCCAAGGATTCCCAATTACCTGTACACGATTCATCCGTATCTATATTGAGAAAATAGGTACCGGCACCCCAATCAATCTGAGGGAAATTACCAAATAATGGTGTACCCTGTCCAATAATGACGTTAAATAGGCCAAACTGATCAGTGGTTACTAAATGACTCTCCTGATAGACTAGCGTACCTTGTGGTGTACCTAAAACCAAACTAAACCTTATACAAGAGGAGGCGTTAGGGATAGGATTTCCCTGAGGATCCCTACATACCGCCTGATAATTAATACCCTGCGGGGGCACTTGGGCCATTGCAGTTATCGAAAATAGAACTGTAATGAACAGAGTGGATAGAATTTTTTTCATATTTTAGGTTGATTATTTTATTTTTCTAATCGAGTTTGCCTGCAATAACTTATTTGCAAGGTTATAAAATGAAACCATATATAAGCCATTAGGGAGGTGACTAAGATTTACCGTCATCTGACCATCTAAATCAGAGACATATTTCTCATAAATTGCTTTACCACTTACATCATAGACCCTTAAAGTAAATTGGTATAGATGTTCTGGATCAAAATTTACATTAAGTATGTCAGAGACCGGATTAGGATAAACGGCAATAGCCCCCATAGGAGATTCATTTGACTTTTCGCGGTACAAGATCACTACATTTGATAGGTGCATTTCGCCGGAGACATCAAATTGATGCAATTGATAATATGTGTATCCGTTGGGTACATCCAAATCTAAAAAATCATAAAGGGTGGTGGTGGTAGAATTATTGCCAAGGCATTCAGTGGAATGAATCTTTTCAAAATTATCACCATCTATAGAGCGAAATAATTCATAAAAGTCACAATCTATTTCGCTAGCCGTCTCCCAAAATAACGAATTTCCATCTTTTTTCACTTTACCATCAAAAGACAATAAGGTGATAGGAGTTGGTGCACAATCTACTATTTCTTGAGAAATGGATTGAGAGCAATCCAGGTTATCCAAAACTTGAATCGTATAATTATACCCAGAAGCATTAGGGAATGGGCCATCTACAAACGAACCGTATATAATTCCATTATAACCACCAGGATGAGTAGATGTAACGAGATAACCATTGTTTGGTTGGGAGGGGTATCCACCGGCGATAGTAAGAATAACCACATAAGATCCCGTAACATTATTACAATCAATATCTTTAGTAACATAAAAATCGAAGCAACTCTGGAAAAGGAGATCTGGCTGTTCGAAGCCTTGGGTTAGTACCTTACCAGAAACCGAAATAGCTGTGCCAATGAATGGCTCTCCGACATTCCAGGAGTAGGAGGATCCCGAATTAGTGAAGGAAGTGTGTCCTGCACTGCCCAAAACTTCTCTTTTCGGGTTGTCTATCTGACATACCGCCATAAGCGATACAAGTGCTAATCCCAGCAGGAATATTTTTTTCATAATCAATAATTATTAATAAACCTCACCCTTTTTTAAGGGATAAATTATTAAAAAAACAGTAAAAACAGGTATGGTGGGTATAAATTACTCGCAAAAGTAAAGTAAGAAAGCAAATCAATTATCAATAAAAATTCAAAATCCTTGTTTTTTTTTGTAATTGATAACATCTCCACATTTTCAATATAATAATTTGACATCTTGCGTCAAAAAAAACATTTTTAAAACAATCCATGGAAATTTGCTCTAATTTGATTAATAACTTCCCCTAAATCTTCTTCTCTGTTTGCAAAATCGAATTTATCAATATCTATAATGAGGAGTTTCCCTTGGCTATAATTGTGTATCCATTTTTCATAAAGTTCATTTAATTTTTTCAGGTAATCGAGTCTTAGATTTTCTTCATAATCACGCCCTCTTTTTTGAATTTGTTCTACTAACTTAGGGATAGAGGCTCGCAGATAGATGAGCAAATCAGGGGGGGTAATTTTCATACTCAGGGTATGGAACAGATCGCGATAATTTAAGTAATCCCTTTCCGTCATCAAGCCCATATTAAAGAGATTTGGGGCAAAAATTTCACAATCCTCATAAATGGTGCGATCTTGAACGACGGTAGTATTACCATTTTGGATTGAATAAATTTGTTTGAATCTGGAATTGAGGAAATACACTTGCAGGTTAAATGACCAGCGTGGCATATCCACATAAAAATCTTCTAAATAGGGATTACTCTCCACATCTTCATACTGCACATCCCAACCAAACTTTTTGGAAAGCAGGGAGGCTAGTGTAGTTTTTCCGGCACCTATATTACCGGCGATGGCTATATGTTTTAATTTTGGTGACATCACGGGCTAAAAGTACACAAATCCCAATAGATCTCGTACTATTTTCAAAGTTTCTTGAGCACTAGACCTTGCTGATATACTGCCATCGCCGATTATCTCCTTCAGTCTTTTGGGATTAGATTCATACTCTTCTATTTTTGATCGCAAAGGAGCAATGAGCTGGATGGTATCTTCGGCCAACTTTTTTTTGAGATCTCCAAATCTGATAGAACAATTATTCCAGGAATTTTCAAAATACTGGAAAACTGATTGATCTGATACTAATTTTAGCAAACTGAATAAGTGTTCAATTTCTTTTGGCATAGGTGAAAAAGGAATATGCGGGCTTAAGCTGGTTTTGGCCTTCATAAATTTTCTGAGAATGGCTTCATCCGTATCAATGAGATAGATGGCTGAATCCGGATTTTCATTGGATTTGCTCATTTTTCCTTGGCCATCTAATCCGGGAATTTTTATTAGCTCATCCGAATAGTTAAAAGCAGTAGGCTCAGGAAATACCGCCTGGCCTGCCAAATTATTATATCTTTGAGCAAAATTCCGAGTCATCTCCAGGTGTTGCTCCTGATCCTTGCCCACGGGTACTTTATGTGCTCGGTGTATGAGAATATCCGCAGCCATTAAAACCGGATAGGTGAGTAATCCGGCATTAATAGTCTGTCCGGGTCTTCTAACTTTTTCTTTAAAAGTAGGTACTTTTTCGAGTTCGCCCTTATAGGCAAACATATTCATAATAAGATAGAGTTCCGAAATTTCTGGTACATCACTTTGGAAATAGACAGTACACCGCTCTGTATCTAGTCCTGCAGCCAGATAAATAGCCAAGACCTTGCACACATTTGCCCGCAAATCGGAGGCAAAAGGGTGAGTAGTGAGGCTATGATAATCTGCGATGAAAAAGAAGCTTTTTGCAAATTCACCTTGCATCTTTACATAATTCTGTATTGCACCAAAATAATTGCCCAGGTGAATAAGGCCGGTGGGACGGGTTCCACTTACCACAATTTCGTTTACAAACATATTTTTTTTCCGTTTATTTTTTAGCAATACAAAAAAAATCAAAACTCTGGGACAAATCATCGGTCAAAAAATAATCAGATGACTGAAGTGCTAAGACCGAATCAGGGTCAGCGGAAAGGAGTTTTTTTCTGTTTATGCGATTAAAAAGATCATAGGGTATCCTTAGCCACGATGCCGGGAGACGATACTGTAGGTTTAAAATGTCCCATCTCAAAATGCGACGCACAGACTCTCTGTTTTTATGGAAATAATCCATTACTTTTTCATTTCCAGAAATTCCTTTAATAGAAACCTCACTAAATGCTGATTGTAGAATATTCATTAATTCATCTTTCAGGTATTCGCGGATGTGCCAAGGATTGCGGGTGAGTGACATGGGTTTATTGGGCGTAGTAAGAAGCAATAACCCGCCCTTTTTTAATATCCGGGCTATTTCAGATACAAATTTACGATCGTCCTGAATATGCTCAATAACCTGAAAACTCACTGCCACATCATAATATGAATCTTCCCAGGCTACCGGAGGAAAACTCATCTGATGGAACTTAATGTTTTGAACATTCTCAATAAAGGTCAAATCTGGGGCATATTTATCAAAAGCGTGGAATTCCTCAACGTAGGGCGACAGCATATTTATTCCATAGCCTTCACCACAGCCCAGCTCTGCGACCCTGCCGTGCATAAATTTCTTAGCCTCCATATAGGCAAGTTTATGTCGCTGATAAATGACATTATCAGAAGGGTCTCTAAATGAGATACGCTCTGCAGATTGCATTGGCAATTTTACGGCAAAGAAAATGCATTTTTAGCAATTATTACTGGCAGGAAAAAGTTTCGACCTCTGTGATAATAACTCTAGTCTAAATCTGTATGCAGCAGCTACAGCACTAATGGAAGAATAACTCATAGGACACAAATAAGACAGTTCATTGAATTATTTCTTCTCACTATTTAGCCTTGTAAAAGGATTCTTAATAGCATTAGAAGGACAGATGGACATAATGGTTCAAAAAAAATCTGCCACAAAAATAGATTTAGCTACATTCTACATTTTTTAATAAAAGAAATAACTCTCTCTAAAAAGGAGGAGATAGATTCGCCGCCAAAGCACCCTTATTATGGCATGATCAAAAGTATCTGCAAAAAATCAGAGCGAAAATAGCTATGATTTTCAATGTGTACAAAGAGAAAAATACTAATGGAAATTATATTGGATTAATGACATCTACTATAAACTAATGGCTATTCATTAAATTCATTCAAAATATCTTAACTTTGCTGCATAAGCATACCATATTATGAATATAGAAAAGCTGATCACTCTTTCTCGACTCCGATTTAATGAATCGGAAAAGGAAGAGATAGGCAAAGATTTGGAGAAGATGATTCATTTTGTAAAGAAGATAGGCGAGGTGGATACCAGCTTGCAGAATGACCAAAGTATAGTAGATTACGCAGTATGCCAGATGCGGGAAGATGAAGCAATACCAGAACTAGCAGGTGAACACAGGTTTGAAGCAAGCCCCTTCTTTCAAAATGGATATTTTATCGTTCCTAAGGTTATAAAGCAATAATATGGCCGCAATGATAAAGTTGGAGGGCCTAAAGAAAAGATATGAGATGGGGCATGAAGTAATCTATGCTCTGAAAGGAATAGATCTAACAATAGAAAAGAACGAATATGTAGCACTTATGGGACCCTCAGGTTCTGGGAAATCTACCTTGATGAATTTAATAGGATGTCTGGATAGTCCTACGGAAGGCAAGTATATCCTAAATAACAAAGAAGTGTCAACGCTATCAGACGCTGAGCTTGCCGATGTGAGAAATAAGGAAATCGGTTTTGTATTTCAAACCTTTAATCTTCTTCCCCGTCTAAATGCGCTAGAAAATGTAGCATTACCACTCATTTATGCCGGCTGGCCATCCAGCAAAAGGACTAATAAGGCCGAAGAGATACTCAGAGCAGTGGGATTAGGCGAAAGATCGCTTCACAAACCTAATGAGCTTAGCGGAGGTCAGAGACAAAGGGTGGCTATAGCACGTGCACTGGTAAATTCGCCCTCTATTATTCTGGCCGATGAGCCCACAGGAAATTTAGACAGCAAAACTTCCTTTGAAATAATGGGACTCTTTAGTGATATTTATGAACAGGGAAACACCCTTATCGTAGTTACCCACGAAGAAGATATAGCCAAATTTGCTCATCGTATCATTCGTTTAAAAGATGGAATAGTAGATTCTGATTATTGTAAATAATAAGGCATCAGTATCTCCCTATAGATAAACCATAAATTAGGAATTCAGCCATAAATCATCTATCTCCACACATCCGATAATGATCAAAAACGATATAAGTTTTTGCATACAATATAGGAGAATATTCATTGCACAAATGAATTAGAATGGGCATACTGAAATCAACAAAGGTCTAAACATGGCCATTGCTAATATTCCATACAATTACAGAGATAGGGCAAAAATGAGCAAGAAAAAAACGAGTATATCAGGATAAATGACAATATTTTTTTTACAGCTATCTTTGCATAAAAGTATATTTCAATATCATACATAAATTAAACCAACAACAGCAGTGAAAATCTATACCAAAACAGGCGATGACGGAAGTACCGGGTTATTTGGGGGAGGTCGCATAGACAAAGATGATTTGCGGATAGAGGCCTTTGGTACAGTGGATGAGTTAAATTCTCATCTCGGATTGTTAGCAGATTGGATATCCTTTGAAGGACCCAAAGCCCAGCTTTGCCTCATACAATCAAACCTATTCATAATCGGATCTATGCTGGCAAAAAATCCAGCAAGTAAAAATGCTTGGATACCCGATCTTCCCCCTAATAGTATCCACCAATTAGAAACCTGGATAGACGAAATGGATAACTCACTGCCAATGCTACAAAATTTCATTTTGCCTGGTGGCAGTGCACTATCGGCACAGGCACATATCTGTCGCTGTGTATGCCGGCGAGGAGAACGACGAGCAGTAAGTTTATTAAAAAATGATTCCTCCGGCATTGAGATTCTTAGCTATTTAAACAGACTTAGCGATTATCTATTCGTACTTTCGAGATATCTGAATCACGAGCTTAATAGCCCTGAAATACCTTGGATTTCCGGCAGATAGCCACAGGATGCCCGCAAGAATTCGTATCCCTGCAACTTGCCTGAATGGTTTTTGTAGGGATGTTTGAATAGTTCAGCGGAAAAACCTCATAAAAATCTTTCAAAATACGCAAGGACCAGTTAATTTTAAAATGGGCAGAAGGACCGTGATTATTCATTATTTCACGCTATTTAGCGGTCAATGCGGTAAAAATTTGAAATTATGTGTGAAAACTAGGTTTTTAAAAAAATAAAGAAGAAAAAAAAATTGCAATCCCTTGCATTAGTGATTAATAAAATTATTTTTGCGGAAAATTTAAAAAACATTCAATATGTATTGGACGCTAGAATTAGCTTCTCACTTAGAAGATGCGCCATTTCCGGCTACTAAGGATGAGCTCATAGATTTTGCCATTCGCTCCGGGGCACCTATAGAAGTGATAGAAAACCTACAGCAATTAGAAGATGAAAGTGAGTTTTATGAATCCATAGAAGATATCTGGCCGGACTACCCTACACAGGAGGATTTCTTCTTCAATGAAGACGAATATTAGTGGTATGCCTGAAAATAGGAATGAAAAGATTCATTCCATTTTTTTTAAGTAAAAATTAGCTATTTCCAGGTCTTCCGGAAATGTAATTTTAATATTTACGCTCTCTCCCTGCACTTCCTCAGTAGGAAAGCCGGCATATTCATAAACTGATGCATCATCGGTAAATTCAGGCCTAAAATTTACCTCATAAGCTTTTTTTAATAAAGATAGCGGAAATACCTGCGGCGTCTGAACCAGCGAAAACAAAGATCTATCAGGATATTCTATCCTACCATTTGCTCTGTGCATACGTATGCTATCGGAAATTTTGAGAGTAGGTATGATGCCTTTATCCCCCTCACATTTATAAAACACTTTCCTTATAAGAGCACTACTTATGCAAGGGCGTACGGCGTCGTGTATAGCCACGGTAGCTTTCGGCACATAGGGAAGGTTATCTAGCGCATTTTTTACGGAATGAAAGCGAGTTTCTCCACCAGCAATGAGGTTTATATTAACGGATGGGAGAAACTTTGCTATATCCTCTCCTGCATGAAGTAGGAAACTGGTATTCATCACCACCGTACAAGATGCTTCTGGCATGGACTCCACAAATTTCTGTATGGTATAGATATACACCGGCTTACCCGCTATGAGTATAAATTGCTTGGGATATCCGATACCCATCCTCTCTCCAGATCCTCCTGCCACCAATACTACATAATATTTTTTCACGCCTCAAAAAATACCCTGCAAAATACGCGAATTAATTGACAGTATTGCAGGATAGCTTTAGGTATTATAGGCTTATAAATATAAAAGAATCTAAAATGACCTGCTTTTTCTATACTAATAGTGCGTATAAGAATATCAGAGGCTGTAGTGCGCTTAAAAAAAGGCAAAAATTAAATTCAGGTTTTATAGGGAGGAAGAAGAGGAATTTATAGAAGAATTACTGCCGGAAAATAGGGCTACAATAAAAAAAGGCTCCAGACATTGCAATCTGAAGCCTTTGTAAGGTGTGAAAAAGAAACCAAGAAATTACTTCTTGGACGCATTTTTCTTAGCAGCAGGTCTCTTTGCTGGAGCCTTTTTAACTGCTGCTTTTTTTGCCGAAGTTTTCTTTGCTACGACTTTTTTAGCGACAGATTTTTTAGCTACAACTTTTTTAGCCACAGATTTCTTAGCAGCAGCTTTCTTAGCTACAACTTTTTTAGCAACTGCTTTTTTAGCTACAGACTTCTTAGCCACGGCTTTTTTAGCGGCAGCTTTTTTAGCTACAGGTTTCTTAGCAGCAGCTTTTTTGGCAGCAGCTTTTTTAGCTACAGGTTTCTTAGCTACAGCTTTTTTAGCAGCAGCTTTTTTAGCAGCAGCTTTTTTAGCTACAGGTTTCTTAGCAGCAGCTTTGCGCGCGGTTTTCTTAGCACCAGATTTAGCAGATTTTCTAGCTCCGGTTTTCTTGGCAGCATCTGACTTTTCAGATGACTCCATCATTGGGTTTACAATTTCTTCAGCCATTGTAAAAAAAAAATTTGGTTAAAAAATAAAGGGTTAATTAAATACGATACAATATTAAACAATATTTATTACACCATCAAAAAAAAATTATTCACAACATCTCAATATTATGTTAATAAGTACAATTTGCTCAACACTTTCTTCTATACAGGATGTCTTTATTTTAGCTGCATCAGAACTTTGCTTCAACGCTTTTTTTCGGATAAGGATTTGTAAAAAGCAATTTAATTTATCAGCTTATTTTAATATCAAGAACCTAATATATCTGCTAATAATAATTTTGTCTCCTATCAAAGAAAATGGTAAATTGTTTGTAAACCCTTATCAGTAAAGGATTCATACCAACAGATATGTCTGATGCTGTCTCCACCAACACTAATTTTACCGACTAAATGAGGCGGTCTATGGTTATGATCGCCTAAAAGGGAAGTCACCTTTAGGCCTTATTAGGAACCGCTTATTTGATAATATATGAGGGGAAATAAAGGATATATACCTTGGCTTTAATTCATTATATTGTCTCATATTATATAATAATAGTGTTGATAAATTTTTTGCTTTTTCTATTGAATTTAGATCTTTTACCAGTGATAAAAAGGCATCGCTACATATTTAACCCCACAAATAGGATTATTTAAATCCACTCATTATAAGCTTATAAGCCCAAAATTGCTGCCGCAAAGACTCTACTCCCAAGTATTTGACACATTTTTACCCTAATAAAATGACAAAACAGAGGATACTAAAAGCAATAAACTATGGAACATTTTACACCTTTATTCTACAATGACTGTTATAAAGAAATAGGTATAAAAAGTGGATAATATTTTAGACAGTATTTTCATATATACCACAATACTAGGATGAATCCGGCTCATCTGTAGTCAGATAATTTTTTTTTGAAATACCATCTTCCGGCTAATGAAATAAAACATAACTAAGTAATTGTAAAAGCCTGCTAGAAAGAAATAATAATTCTCTATAATGATTCGCTGGATCTATCTAAACCCCTTTTTTATGAATAAAAGCGATTACCCACCTAATCCCTGCATTCCCGATTTTGTACTTACGCAGATCCTTTCATTATGTCATAGGTATAAGACTGCCTGGCTCGACTACCTAGCAATGAGGCCATACACAATACAAAAGCGATCATACATTTCATCCTACAATCAAAAATTCATACTATTCCGCTTTGATTTAAAGTTTTATGCATTGCCAGCGTTCTAAAAGATCGGTATCAGTATGTAAAGTGATTTGATCTTGTAAAAAATATCCGATACGCTATGACCTATATTATCAAAAAACTGAGATTATAGCCAAAACAATTGGGTAAGGTGGGATAAGCTTTTTGCTGAATCCCATTAATCACATATCCTAAGGGCCTCAGTACGCAGATTCGAAAAGTCTCTGGGCTTTCATTTTATCAGCTCCAGTAAACACCCGTTTATTATTATTATTAAAGCCGGAATCAGCCTTAGACTTTGCAATGAAAGGAAATTATACAAAATAGCTATGAGAGACGGAATTTTTCTCCTGCGGAGGTAGTAAAAACTAGGTTGAGGACAGAAGAATGAGTACAGAAATAGATATGAAGTAGAATTTTCTTGCAATAATTTTTTAATGCTGATTTCGGGTTAAAAGGATACCATTTTTCAACGACTGTAAAATAATGAACTACAATGCTCAGAAATTTTGCTTCCCATATAGCTGCGATCATTTCTAAGATGATGAAGTCGCACATGGGTAGAGGATATAGGGGCTATGGTATAAAGTACCATAAAATACGAAAACTACTAGTGTGGCGGCAGTTTTCTGATATCAATACTTAGGCTCAATAGATCATATTATTAACCCTATACAACATAATTATATAAAAAAGGTGTATTTCATATTGGCATATAGATTAGATTTGCACTTAAAAATACAGCATCCCTACTATGCATCCATGGCACGATATAAATATTGGAAAAAACGCTCCGGCAATACTCAATTGCATTGTAGAAATCCCAAAAAACTCAAAATCGAAATTTGAAATAGACAAAGAATCTGGCTTAATTCGCTTAGACAGGGTATTATACAGCTCTGTGCACTACCCCACTAATTACGGATTTATTCCGCAGACCCTCTGTGACGATGGAGATCCACTAGACATTTTAGTCATTTCCACCGAAATATTGCCCAGTTTGTGTATGGTAGAATGTCGGGTGATAGGTGCTTTTTCTATGACAGATAAGGAAAAAGGCGACAATAAGATTTTGGGAGTACCCTTAAAAGATATGGGATTTGCTCACGTAGATCATTATCAGGATTTGCCACCACATCTGCTCATAGAGATTCGCAATTTTTTTGAGATATATTCTACCCTCGAGAATGAAACGGTAGTGGTGAGCGAGATTTTTGGGCCTACAGCAGCTTACAAGATGGTGGAAGCAGATGCTCAAAAATATCTGGAGCGATTTCCTCGTTAGTCTCTCCTTCATTTTGGTCTTTTCTTCTATTTTATAAAAAAGGGGTTTATTCTCTTTCGCCACTTTCTTTTATTATATATTCGGTTCTTATCCGGGAGAGAACGGCTCTAGAAAGAAGAAGTGTGCTCAGCAACGAGTCACAAGGTATCCCAGTAGTTTTTTTGTGCCATAAAAGAAAAAAATCCCGTATAGCCCTGAAGGGGACGGGATAGAAAATATATGGAATACAGACTCCTATAGGATGAGCATGGCATCGCCATAAGAATAGAACCTGTACTTTTCCTTTTGGGCGATTTTATAAGCTTCCATAATGAGGTCAAAACCGGCGAATGCTGATACCATAATAAGCAGGCTAGTTTTGGGCAGATGAAAATTTGTGATCATGGTGTTAGCGATATGGAAATTATAGGGGGGATAAATAAAAAGATTGGTCCATCCTTCCATAGGCTTAAGCATACCCTTTGCAGAAACGGCAGTTTCTAGCGATCGCATACTGGTGGTACCCACAGCACAAATTCGGCGGTTTGCTGATTTCGCTTTATTTACCATTTCAGCGGTAGGGAGATCCACTTTAAAGTATTCGGCTTCCATTTTGTGCTTAGAGAGATCTTCTACATCTATGGATCTAAAGGTACCTAATCCCACGTGGAGAGTCACTTCGGCCAGACCTACTCCTTTTATTTCAAATCTTTTCAATAATTCACGGCTAAAGTGCAGACCGGCTGTAGGTGCAGCTACTGCCCCTTCATATTTTGCATAAACAGTTTGATATCTTTCCAAGTCATCGGCCTCTGGCTCACGGTGGATATATTTAGGCAAAGGGGTTTGCCCCAATTTAGAAAGGACAGCCCTAAACTCTTCGTGGCTTCCATCAAAGAGAAAACGAATGGTACGACCCCTCGAAGTAGTATTATCCACCACTTCAGCTACGAGGATATCATTATCCCCAAAATACAGTTTATTACCTACCCTTATCTTTCTGGCCGGATCTACCAATACATCCCAGAGACGGCTGGTAGTATTGAGCTCCCTTAGTAAAAAGACCTCTATGAGGGCACCAGTTTTTTCTTTTTTACCATAAAGGCGAGCAGGAAATACTTTGGTATTATTAAATACGAGCATATCGTGTTCATCGAAATAATCCAGTGCATCGCGAAAAAAGCGATGTTCTATTTTACCGGTTTTGCGATCCACTACCATCAAGCGGGATTCGTCCCTTTTCTTAGCAGGATACTGTGCAATAAATTTTTCGGGAAGATCGTAATTAAAGTCGTTTAGTTTCATAAGCCCACTGTTCCAAGAGCGAGTGCAAAAATAGCTTTTCTACTATTAATATCCAAATCCCTTATTTTTAGGCCGTCAAATGAGTGTTTTTCTAAAAATTATTCTAGACTCATTAGGTCTCACACTTCAGGAGTTATGGGCAAATAAACTCAGAACTTTTCTCAGTCTTTTTGGGATAAGTATCGGTATTTTTTGCATTATCACTGTATTATCCGTACTAGATAGTTTTGAAAGTAGTATTCGTGATTCCTTTAAGCGCCTGGGCGATGATGTCATATTTATAACACGGGAATCTTGGAGTGAAGATCCGATGATGAATTATTGGAAATACCTAAAGAGGCCCTACTGCGATTATCAGGAATTCAGATATATACAGGAAAAATCATTAAATGCCCAGGCCGTCTGTATAAGAGTCATAATAGGGGGAAAAGAAATACAATACCGCGATAACACCTTAACCCAAAATTTTATCATAGGAGCCAGTCACGAATTTGGCAATATCTTTTCTGTAGAATGTGAAAATGGTAGGAATTTTTCTCCCTATGAATCTGCAAATGGCGTAGCCGGAGTATTAGTGGGCAGTGAGGTAGCTGAAAATCTATTTCCCGGCAATGTAGATCCGATAGATAAGGAAATAAAAGTAATGGGTCAAAGAGTAAGGGTAATAGGTGTAATAAAAAAGGAAGGGAAAAGTATATTGGGCGACGGTTTTGACAAAGTAGTTATATTACCGTTAGAATTTCTTCGCAAATTTTATGATATAAATTCAAAAAATGGGATACCCACAATCGCCGTAAAAGCAAAACCCGGCATAGGGCTGGAAAATCTGGAAGACGAATTGCAGGGATTAATGCGTGCTACACGAAAAATTAAACCCCGTGAAGAGGATAACTTTAGTTTAAACCGAATAAGTGTACTCACAAATTTTCTGGATAAGATATTTAGCCTTATCAATACTGCGGGCTGGCTCATCGGAATTTTTTCTATTTTAGTAGGCTCTTTTGGCATAGCCAATATTATGTTTGTATCAGTAAAATCCAGAACTAAAATTATAGGAATAAAAAAAGCAGTAGGGGCAAAATATTTACATATCCTGGTGGAATTTTTATTTGAAAGTGTCATCCTCGCAATAGTAGGCGGATTGCTGGGTCTGTGTATTTGTCTTTTCATCCTATATCTTGGAAATTTATTTTTAGACAGTCTTGAACTGGTACTGAACCTCAAAAATGTTTTTACTGCACTTATCATATCTTCGATAGCGGGTATCATGGCCGGTCTTTTTCCGGCCATCATCGCCGCAAAACTGGATCCGGTAGAAGCCATAAGAAAATAATGCAATACCCACTACAGGATTCTTTAGTGATAAATACCTATATGATACATAACTTGTCATTCGGTCTTGCTTGATTTTATACATTTCTTTTAATTTATATAGAATATAAGTATGTCATCGATTTTAAGTTTTAAAGAATTATTAAATCTGTTTGAGCAGTATGTGAGTAACCATACTTTATCCAAAGAGCCCAAATTATTATATGAGCCTATCCATTATATATTGCAGATAGGGGGAAAAAGAGTGAGACCCGTAGCACTGCTTATGGGATATCAGCTATTCGATAAGCCTGCGGAAGATGTGCTGTCACTGGCTATGGCCATAGAGCTATTTCATAATTTTTCGCTCATACACGATGATATGATGGATAATAGCGAAATGCGCCGCGGACAGCCTAGTGTACATATAAAATATGGTCAAAATGCCGGCATATTGAGTGGAGACATGGCATTAGTAGAAGCCTATCAATATCTCTGCCATTCACAGCACTGGCGACTGCCCTCCTTGTTATCTACCTTTAATGATATGGCCAGAGAAGTATGCGAAGGCCAGCAGATGGATATAGACTTTGAAGAGGATTTATATATAGAGGAAGAAGACTATCTGGAAATGATAAGACGCAAGACAGCCGTATTACTGGGAGCAAGTTTTGAGATGGGTGCTATTGCAGCCGGTGCCTCCGAGGATGAATGTACAGCCCTTCGTCATTTTGGTATTTATACAGGACTCGCTTTTCAGCTTATGGATGATTATCTGGATAGTTTTGGAAATACTTCACTCACCGGTAAAAAATCAGGAGGTGATATCTTACAGCGAAAAAAAAACTACCTTTATATATATACTCTCAAAAACAGCAAAGGCCGTGATAAGGATGAATTTTTCTACCTATATAATAAGGAAGGAAAATCAGATGAGGAGATAGCCTCTATATGTGCTATGATGCAGCGCACGAGAGCAGAAGAGGCATTGCTTATAAGAGCCAGAGAATATGATGATAAAGCAACCCATGCACTGCCGGCATCATTACTATCGAAAGCCGGTTATGGCCCTATACTGGATCTAAGAAATATGCTGGCTACGAGAACTTTCTAATGGTTTTAGTCTTTATAAAGCTAGAAGGCGACGCAGATTCTCAGGAGCCATCAAATCAGTAGCGATAAGGGAAGTGCCAAGCTTATTATGACGATAATACAAATGCTGAATCCCATTAGAAATGAGCAAAAAAGGGCATTGTAATAGCAGATTATATCGCAATGCTTGGGCAGATTCGCGGCTGGCTATTTTTACATAAGGCGATTTGCATTCTACTAGCATAACCGGCACACCTACTTTATTAAATATCACAATATCCGTTCTTTTCCGGAGCTTATATATAAGCCATTCTTTTTCTACAGCCATAAGAGCCCTGGGGAGCTCTGCCGAAAAAAAATAATGCAGCAGATGCTGCCTCACCCATTCCTCCGGACTGAGAACGACATACTTCCTCCTCACTTCGTCAAATATGAAGTACTTTTCGCTATCCCTACTTATTTTAAAATCATAAGGAGGAAATCGGAGGGGCGGGAGATCATTCATATCATTCATACGCATCAAAATAGAAGGACACGAAATGTAAAGTTATGAAATGATAAAAAAGAAGCATTTTTGTAAAAAAAACTGTGTATGAAAACCAAATCCGATATTGTAAATAATTGGCTACCCAGATATACCGGTACAAATTTGAAAGACTTCGGCAATTACATCCTTCTTGTTAATTTCAATAAATATGTAGAGCTATTTGCACAATGGAATAATGCAATAATAAAGGGAATAGATAAGCCTATGCCTAATGCCACAGCAGATGATATTACTATTATTAATTTTGGTATAGGCAGCCCCAATGCTGCTACCATTCTAGATTTGCTCTCGGCCATAAAGCCAAAAGCTGTACTCTTTCTAGGTAAATGTGGTGGACTTAAAAGGAAAAACCAAATTGGTGATCTCATCCTACCCATCGCTGCTATTCGTGGCGAGGGTACGAGCAATGATTATTTGCCACCAGAAGTACCCGCTCTTCCTGCCTTTGCATTACAAAAATCGGTTTCCTCCACCATAAATAGGATCTATAATACCTTTTATTATACCGGTACAGTATATACTACAAACCGCCGGGTGTGGGAATGGGATACCGCTTTTAAAACGAAACTGAGGGCCTGCCGCGCTATGGCTATAGATATGGAAACGGCTACTATTTTTATTACCGGATTTAAAAATCAGATACCTACTGGCGCACTCCTCCTTGTATCTGATCAGCCTATGATCGTGGAAGGCGTAAAGACTGAAAAAAGTGATAGCCAGGTTACACAAAATTTTATGGAGCTTCATCTTAAGATAGGTATAGATAGTCTCAAAGAGCTTATAAATAATGGCACTTCCGTAAAACATCTAAAATGGTAATATGGTAATTACAATAGATCAGATTGTAAAAGATGTAAAGAACAGAAAACTATCTCCGCTCTATATTTTCGATGGGGAAGAAACTTATTTTACCGATTATCTCACTGAGTATTTAGAAAATCACTTAATAGAGGAGAACCAGCGGAGTTTTGACCAGTCTATACTTTATGGTAAGGATGTAGATGAACAAACCATACTTACTTCTGTAATGCGGTTTCCTATGATGGCACCAAAAACAGTGGTGATTGTAAAAGAAGCACAGAACCTAAAAGATTTTAATTATTTTAGACATTATCTGGAAAATCCGCCAGCACATTCTATATTAGTACTTGCTCTAAAAGGAAAATCATTAGATAAGCGTACTTCATTTGGCAAGAAAGCAGAAAAAGAAGCCGTATATTTTTCCGGCAAGAAACTAAGAGAAGAAGAAATTCCCTCCTGGATAAGCAGTCATCTTTCTAAAGAAGGTTATAAAGCAGAGGCAGAGGCAGCACAGCTTATGGGAGAATATATGGGCAATGATCTGGGTCATATCACCAATGAACTTACAAAACTAAAACTGGTCATTAAAAAAGGGGAGACCATCACCTCTCATCACGTGGAACAATATATCGGCATCTCACGAGAATACAATGTTTTTGAATTAAATAAATGTCTGGGGCTAAAACAGGGAGAAAAAGCTATGCGTATCGTTCGTTATTTTCAAAGAAATCCCAAAGCTGCTCCCTTTGAAATGGTGGTAGGTACGCTCTATCGCTATTTTAATCAGCTACTACTCTTTCACCACGCAGCAGCATTATCTGATGGCGATAAGGCCAAGATACTGGGCGTAAATCCCTATTTTCTTCAAGAGTTTGCTATCGCAAAAAGAAATTATCCCATAGAGAAAGTGGAGCAAAATCTTGCTATACTACTCGCCTATGATCTTAGAAATAAAGGATACAATGATGCTTTTCATAATCCGATAGAACTATTAAAGGAGATGGTACTCAAGCTATTGTAAAAGCAATGAGGCAGCGCATAATTACTCATCTAAAACCTTACTAACCAATTATGATGATCCTGTCTTATGCCCAGTTTATACTCGGTGAGTTTTTTCTTGATATGGCGGGAAACACTGTCTTCTCTATCACTTTTGAGTATGATGTCGCCGTGGCTGCTGGTGAGTAAATTTATGGGCGATACTACGGCTGCTGTACCACTGCCAAAACATTCGGTGAGCGTACCATCATTATACGCTTTATAGATTTCATCTACCGTCACTTTTCTCTCATCTACCTTTGTACCTTGCTCGCGAAATAAATGCAATAGTGTATCGCGGGTAGTGCCATCTAATAAGGTACCATCCAGCTCAGGCGTTATAATCACGTCATTGATCACAAAAAATACATTCATCGTACCCACTTCCTGAATATAGCGGTGTTCAAAAGCATCTGTCCACAGATACTGATCATAGCCCTGCTCCTTTATTTCTTTCACAGGCATAAGGGTAGCACCATAGTTTCCGGCAGCTTTGGCAAAACCGGCTCCTCCCGGCACAGCTCTTACATATTTCTCTGAAATCATCACTTTTAATGGAGTGCTGTAATACGGACCCACAGGACAGCAGAAAATTACAAATCTGGCATTTTCCGGAGGTTTTACGCCTATAAAACTATCATTGCCAAATAAAAATGGACGAATATAAAGAGAGTGATTTTCTCTATTCGGTATCCAGTTTCTCTCTATATCTACCAGGGCTTTTATACTGCTAATAAAATCTTCTTCCGGTATGGTAGGAAGGGCCATCCTCTTTGCTGAAATATTGAAACGCTGGGCATTAAGATTAGGTCTAAACAGTAGTACATCTCCGTCTTTTCCGCGCTGGGCCTTCATACCTTCAAAGATGCTCTGTCCATAATGAATAGCCGAGAAGGCCGGACTCAGACATAGATCGCCAAAGGGTATGATACGGGCATCTCTCCAAGCCCCATCATAGAAATCGGCGATAAACATGTGATCCGTAAAAACCCTCCCAAACTGAAGATTCTCCCAATCCACTTTAGATAGCTTACTACTCTCTGCCCGCACTACTGAAATAAACCAACCCATAAAAATTAAAAAATGTGTGCAAAGGTAATATTTTAATAATGAAACACTCTTTTTTGTATAATTTCTGCTGATATTCAATATATTACAGAAGACATTGAATAATTTCCGAATTTTTTTCCATACTATTTGGGGGGAAATCCTGGAAAAAGTCTTCTAAGAGAGGTGTAATAAGCCTGTTATTTTTGCCATTGAATAGGTAAACAGGTTTAGGCAATGTGGTTATGATCTTTTAATGCACAATTACATACTGGGGAATATTTTTCTCTCTAGCTTTCATCATCACAGGTTTCCTATTTCCCTATGGTAATAAATGCTTCATCAAAAAAAACTACCTTTGCTTCACCAATGATGGATTATGAAAACATAAGGCTCTTTATTACAGGAGGCACCTTCGATAAAGAGTATAATATGATTACCGGGCAGCTTTTCTTTGAGGACACCCATCTACCCGAAATGCTCGAAAGAGGGCGCTGCAGCTTAGATGTACAATTTAGAACAATTATGATGATAGATAGCCTGGAGATGACCGATGCGGATAGGGAGCTCATCACGGTAAACTGCCGATCCTGCAAGGAAAACCATATCGTCATTACCCACGGCACCGATACGATGACCGATACAGCAAGGGTACTAGCTCAGGCTGCCCTGCCTAAAACCATTGTACTCACCGGGGCACTTATCCCCTACAAATTTGGCACATCTTCCGATGGTTTTTTTAATCTGGGAAGTGCTTTGGCTTTTGTACAGACCTTACCGCACGGGGTTTATATATGTATGAATGGTAAATATTTTCAGTGGGATGTGGTACGTAAAAATAAAGAAACCGGTTTTTTTGACCGATTGAAGTAGTTATTTACCATCTACATATCCATCTTTTTTGGCTAATATTATCATTCGTGGGCTCGCTGCTACATAGGGAGCTAGTTCATAATTTCCATACGCCATTTCTATGGTGAAATGGGGGGCGAGCAGCATTCTAATATCTGTCAAGGTATATAGTTTTACCTGTTCAGTAAAGGAATAGGAATGCCCTTCTACAGTAAAATGGATATGTTTATACACTGCATTGTTTTTTATTTCTTTATTTATTGTAAAAATAATGTCTCCTCTTTCTATACTTTCTTCGGCCACCAAATGATCTAGTACCCAGCCGGGATTTAGATAGTCTATGATCCATTTTCCATCTTCCAGAAGCGAATCTGCTACTGCCCTCACTACTTTTCTATTTTCTTCCTGGGTATCGAAATATCCAAAGCTGGTAAAAAGACTCATCACATAGTCGTAATTAAAATCTGGAGAAGCCTGCAGCATATCGCCCTGTATAAAACGGAGTCCTACTTTGCTCAGCAAGGAGGCCCGCTTTATGTTATTCAGACTTAGATCCTTACCGGTGACAATAAGACCGTACTCTGCTAAGGCAGCAGCGTGACGCCCAGATCCACAGGCTAAGTCCAGCACTTTAGATCCGCGTTTTATCTCCAATTTATGCACTAAATTTCTTATAAACTTATCTGCTTCGTCCTGTGAACGATGTGCATATAACAGATGATAATAAGGCGAATCGAACCAGAGCGCATACCATTTGCTTTTTAAATCATCAGATAATGATAACTTTGCCTTTTCATTTTTCATTGGCCCCAAAAATAAAGTATTTTGACGTTAATAAAATCCATTTCTGGCATTCGCGGCACTATCGGAGGTGCACCACAGTATAATCTCACTCCGGTAGATATCGTTTCCTTTGCCTCTGCCTATGGCACATGGTTAAAAAAGAAGTATCCTCGTCCGCTGGTAGTGATAGGTCGCGATGGAAGATTATCCGGCCCCATGGTGAGTCAGTTGGTCTCCGGTACTTTGTGTGCACTGGGAATAGATCTGCTGGAGCTGGGCCTTTCTACTACACCCACTGTAGAGATGGCTGTAATTCTGCAGAAAGCACAGGGTGGAATTATTCTCACCGCCAGCCATAACCCCAAAGAATGGAATGCACTGAAACTGCTCAATGATAGCGGCGAATTTCTTGCGGCGGATGCCGTACAGCAGATACTCGATATAGTTGAAAAAGGGCATTATGATTATGTAAGCGTAGATAAGCTGGGCTTCTCGCGCCATTATAAAAAGGCTACAGAAGATCATATAAAGGCTATCCTACAACTTCCTCTGATAAACAAAAAAGCCATCTCACGCAAGAAATGGCGCATCGTAGTAGATGGCATAAATTCATCCGGTGCCACCATAGTACCTCTCCTTCTCTATGCTTTGGGCATTGATGACATAAAAGTAATAAACAAAAGACCTCTTGGGGAATTTTCCCATAATCCCGAGCCACTCACAGAAAATCTGAAAGCACTTTCGGCCAGCGTTATCAAAGAAAAAGCGCACCTAGGTATTGCCGTAGATCCGGATGTAGATCGCCTCGTGTTTATAAATGAAGACGGAACTCCTTTTGGTGAAGAATATACCCTAGTAGCTATCAGTGATTATATATTACAAAATCACCCCGGCAATTGTGTATCTAATCTATCTTCGAGTCGTGCCCTAGCCGATATTGCCAAAAAACACAAATGTCGCTATTATGCAGCAGCTGTAGGCGAAGTAAATGTGGTAAAGAAAATGAAGGCAGTAAAAGCGATCATAGGCGGTGAGGGGAATGGTGGAATTATCCTACCTCAGTTACACTATGGCCGAGATGCAATGGTGGGGATAGCACTCTTTCTCACTTATCTGGCAACACTAAAAATAAAGCCATCACAGCTACGCCACTCTTATCCGCAGTATGAGATGATAAAAGATAAAATAGCACTGCCAGATCACACGGATATAGAACCATTACTAAATCAACTACGAGCGGCATATACCGGGGCAAAAATAAATATAGAAGATGGTGTAAAAATAGATATGAAAGAAGGCTGGATGCACCTACGCCGCTCTAATACCGAGCCCATCATTCGTATCTATGCGGAAGCTAGAGATTTATCTCTGGCAAAGAAACTAGCCGATGATGTTAAAGAAAAAATATTTGCTCTTTGGACCTAATTAATGGATCCTAAAAAACTGCCAATCGGTGATCCTCTAGGATATCACATAGATATCTAGTACATCTCTTATAGACCCATAGATATTGTTATAATAATCAGGCAGCTTTTCTCGGTCTGCCCATTCCATTAATTCTATGCCTTCTTCTATCTGTGGCACAAAATTCACGTTACTGTGGCATTTCATTTCAAACCAATAAGTAGGCTTAATAATACGCTCGCCTTTTTGTTTATAAAAATGCCAAGTAGCTTGTCCATTTACAGCTATATTATTTAAGGGGTGCACGATTTTTACATCGGTAATGCCGGTTTCCTCGGACACTTCGCGCAAAGCGGCAGTATCATAAGATTCGCCCGCCTCTACCTTTCCTTTTGGGATATCCCATTTCCCTTTTCTAAAAATGAGCAGAATCTGATTCTTTTCGTTTATAATAACACCGCCAGCAGCCTCCACAAGGGTAAAGCAAGCAAAAAAATCCTGTTTTAATAATTCGAAAGAACGTCCGGTGATAAATACTTTCTCTAGATAGGGAGCATCTGTTTCTACATATTTTATGATTTCCCACAGTTCAGTACGGTTATGATAAGAAAGCACTACCTTTGACCTTGTTTGGGATAGTTTATCCACACCTGCATCTTCGGTAAGGAAAATTTGAGATTTATTGTAAAATACTTTTAGCATAAGAAAATGAACAACGCTTTGACACAGTTTCAGTCTGCAAAGATGGCAGAATATTTGCTAACAAGAAATGCCTTGCAAATAAATATTAATAATCCCTTCACTTGGAGCTCCGGCTGGCCCTCTCCCGTGTATTGTGATAACCGGATTTCTCTTAGTTTTCCGGAGGTAAGAAAATTTATCACCATAGGCTTCAGTGCATTTCTGCAAGAATGGTATCCCACCACCGAAGTGATAGCCGGCCTAGCCACTGCAGGCATAGCCCATGGGGCATTATTAGCGGCTCATCTCGACCTACCCTATTGTTATGTACGCAGTACGGCTAAAGAACACGGAAGAAAAAACCTTATAGAAGGAATCGTGCTGCCCGGGCAAAAGGTAGTAGTAATAGAAGACCTCCTTTCTACCGGTGGAAGCACTTTGGAAGTAGTAAAAATTCTACGAGCCGCCGGGGCAGAAGTCATAGGCGTTTTGGCTATTTTTACTTACGGTTTTCCTCTAGCTGAAACGGCATTTGCCGCGGAAAATATCTCTTTTCATACGCTCACTGATTATCAAACAATGATTCAGATAGCCATAGACAAAGGATTGGTATCCAGCGATTTATATTCCTGTTAGAAGCTTGGTCACAGGATCCCACCCATTGGCAGCCACCGGCTCATACCTAGGCCTTTCTACTATTTCTTATAAAAAAAAACCACGACCAGATAATGATAGAAGCACGATACCGGCAGGTAACCTCCTTTGGGCCGGCCTCAGTAGGAAACCTCACCGTAGGTTTCGACTTGCTGGGGATGTGTCTGGGCGAACCTGGCGATGAAGTAAGAATTTCCCTCTGCGAGGAGCCTACTCACATCCAGTCCATACTAGGCGACCATGGCAGATTGCCGATGGCTATTACTGAAAATACCGCCGGTATAGCTGTAATGTCCTATTTAAAGCACTTAAACATAGGTCAAAATATTTCCCTGCATCTGACAAAAAAAATGCCATTGGGAAGTGGGATGGGCAGTAGTGGGGCCAGTGCAGTAGCCGCCATCACTGCGGTAAATCATCTCTTTGGCTCACCGCTCAGCAGGGAAGAGTTGTGCCCGTTTGTACTGGAGGCTGAAGGAGCCATTAGTGGTTCTGTACACGGTGATAATGTAATTCCCGCTCTGCTCGGCGGCATCGTTCTTATCACAGGATACCATCCTTTGCAATTTAAAAAACTTCCGGTGCCTGCCTCGCTATACTATGGCCTAGTGCATCCACACCTCGAAATAAAAACCAGTGAGTCACGTAAAATATTACCTACAGAAATTTCGTTACAAACTGCTATAAGGCAAATGGGCTTGTTAGCAGGTTTTATCGCTGCCCTGTATGAATCAGATTTTCCTTCTATGAAATTGTATTTACAGGATGAGATCGCTGAGCCGGTAAGAAAAACCCTGATGCCATATCTGGATCAAAGCCGGCTAATAGCCGAATCCTATGATGCCATACACTGCGGAATATCTGGCTCCGGTCCCTCTCTATTTAGCCTATGGGATGATGAAGAGGCAGCTACGAAAGGCTGTATAGCCCTACAAAAATACCTTCTCAGATGGGGTACCGCTTCTGAATATTATACCGGTCTGGTAAATCAGGAGGGAGCCACTATCCTTTCTGCTCTCAAAATCTAATGATGCGTTTTCTATTCTTCCTTTATTCCCTTTTCGCACTAGGACTCAGTTCGATGGCCCAAAAAATAAGTATTAAACCGGAGAAATATGATTTTGGCAAAATAGAAGCCTGGGACAATCCCTCTGCTGCTTTTCTTTTGTTGAATGAAACAAACCACGCTCTTCGTTTTTTACCAAATTTCTTTGAGAAAGATTGCAGCATAGATATGCCCAAAGCTAAAATTCCACCTGGACATACCGCCAGCTTTTTTATTTACTATTTTCCCAAACAAACGGGAAAGTTTACAAAAAAAATAAATATCTATCTCGCCGAAGAAAAGGAGCCATTGGAAATCGTTATCACCGGCTATATAGAATCCTTTGCCCATAATGCCCTCACAGAATGTCCGGGTCCTTCCTTTAGAAAAGAGGAAAAGGCCGGTTTCGATCAGCAGTTTTTCGCTTTAGACAAAACCACCGGAATACCCATAGAAGGCGTAGATATTTATCTGAGTGATGGCGAAATGCAGCTTATAGAAATTAAGTCGAATAAGGAAGGTAAAGCAATGGCTAAGCTGGTGCCTAATCGCTTTATAATAGCCGCATCTCATCCCACTTATTATCCGGTAGATGATGTAGAATTTCTAAACCGGCAATCCGGCAAATATCTAATTAAAATGAGTCCAATGCCACTGGCCACTCCGGTTATAGCCGCCATAGAAGATTTAGAATCCGATAAAGATTCTCTACCCTTACCTAAAGACGACAAGGAGGAAGACGCCGCGTCTGAAGAACCTGTTTTGTCTGTAAAAAAATATAAGCCAAATCATCTGGTCATGCTCATAGATAACAGTAAATCTATGGAAGAAAATGAAAAAATGGCACAGCTAAAACAAGCCGCCAAAACAATGATAGAGGCAATGAGAGATATAGATCGCATAAGCATTATTAGTTATGCCTATCACATAGAGGTATTAGCCGAAAACACTTCTTTAGATTACCCACAACCACTATTGGAGTCCATCTATGCCCTCACACCCAAAGGAAAAACTTACGGTGCGGCAGCCATTACCAAGGCATACGAAATAGCTCTTCAGTATTATGAAGAGGGATATAATAACCAGATTATTCTATGTACCGATGGATTATTTAATGAATCTGAAATCTCTGATCGCGAGCTCATGAAAATGATACGCTCCGGCCTTCAAAAGGGTATAAAACTTTCTGTAGTGGGTTTTGGGCGGGATATACAGGCCGCTAGCAGAATGAATGATATGGCCAAAAATGGAGGCGGAAATGTTATTCTCTTCGAGGATGGTCACGAAACCGAAAAACTACTCCTTACGGAGGTGAAAATGCAATCTAAATACTAACTTGCCTTTCTTTTTAAGTGAACACTTACCTCATTTAGGAAATATAACTATATGCCTGTGAGCATGCGCTTTAGATAGTAAGTATTAGCTTGCCGCCCTGGCTGGTCCTTATCATTATTCATTAGATAGATATTGGGAAGTAGTTATTATTATCTTCCTTTTCACCGCTGCTGATTTTGAAATGCTTCATAATGCTACTTCTGAGATAAAGGCAGGATTCCATCGCCATCCTGGCCAGTTTTTTATCAGTTTTGCCAGAAGAAATACGAATACCGCCTATGTTTTTACTGAAATTCTTGTGGAAAGGCTGGACTTACAAAATTAAAAAGGCCGATTAGTGCATTTTTTTTCTGAGCTTACAAATATTTTTTTAATTATTCCATTCAAATTATTTTTTTTAATATACTGATAATCATCTATTTATCTAAAATTTGGCATATTAAGGGTTTTAAAATACATTAGAAAAACAGCCTATTAGCATTTTTTTTAAAATTATTCAAAAAAAAAATCATTCATTGTTAAAAAATAGGGTATTTTTGCAAAAAGTTGCTGTCATTTCCTGATCAATGAATTATCTGAATAAAGTGAATACGTATTGACACAGACCGGATAGTACTTTAGGTTTTTAGATTTAATTTTAGCTTATATTAGTGTATTATGAACATTTATGTTTCAAACTTGAGCTTTAAAGTTCAAGACGGAGATCTTCAGAGAATCTTCGAGGCTTACGGAGAAGTTAGTTCCGCTAAGGTGATTACTGACCGAAATACGGGCCGTTCCCGAGGTTTTGGTTTTGTAGAAATGGTCAATGATGAGGATGCTCAGCAGGCCATTCAAGAATTAAATGGAAAAGAAGTAGAAGGCCGCCAGCTTGGCGTTTCTGAAGCTCGTCCACAAACCGAGAGACGCGATTTTGGCGGTGGTGGAAACGGTGGAAACCGTGGCGGAGGAAACTTCAGAAAGTACTAGAATTATTTTCCAAACGAGAATTGAAAAATGATAAAAGCCATTCTTTTATAGAATGGCTTTTTTATTACTATTTGCTCCGAAGCGTCTTTTACAGAAATCAATATCCGGCAAGATATTTATTAAAGCCTAGATTCGGGTCTCAAAATGGTGGTAATACCACTTAAGAACTTATTGTACTGAGAAAAAACTCGCCTTATCCAGGTTGGAGTAAGTATATCCACTCAGTTTTCCCCTGCCCCACTTCACGATAGAACAGAATTAAAAATAACAAAGCGACAAAAGCAAATCGCCTCGAGGGGTTATTTTTGCGCAGATTTATATAATGGAATTTTACAGCACCCGTCATATAAGCCCGGCAGTATCCTTTAAAGAGGCTGTGCTGGATAGTCTTCCACCGGACCATGGGCTGTATATGCCCGAATATCTCCATTCTTATCCAAGAGATTTTTTAGCAAAGCTTTCTGAAACAGACTTCGCCGCACACAGCTTTATTACTGCTAAATCACTCCTAGGCGATAGTATGCCAGACGATATCCTGGCGCAAATTATCGAAGAAACCCTCAGTTTTCCCTGTCCGCTACTTAAGCTCGAAAATGGACTTTCGGTATTAGAACTCACCCACGGACCTTCCCTAGCTTTCAAGGATTATGGAGCAAGGTTTATGGCAAGGGTAATGCGCTATTATAAGCAAAATCACAGCCGGGAACTCAACGTACTGGTAGCCACCTCCGGTGATACCGGCGGAGCCGTGGCTTTAGGATTTCTGGGTGTAGAGGGGATAAAAGTGCATATCCTATTTCCATCAGGAAAAATTTCTAAGGGTCAAGAGAAGCAACTCACTACGCTGGGGCAAAACATCATTGCGTACGAAATAGAGGGCAGCTTCGACCACTGCCAGGCCATCGTAAAAAAGGCCTTTTTAGATCCGCTACTAAACGAAAAAAAATGGCTCACATCTGCAAACAGTATCAATATCGCCCGTCTCATTCCACAGACATTTTACTATACCGAGGCCTATAAGCAAGCCGGGGAAGATAAACCGATAATTTTTTGCACCCCCAGCGGAAATTTTGGCAATCTCACGGCCGGATTATTTGCAAAAAAATGCGGGCTTCCCGTAGCACATTTCATCGCAGCTAATAATTTAAATAACCCGGTATGCCGCTATTTAGATACAGGAAAATATGATCCTATGCCAGCTGTGAGTACCCTGTCTAATGCAATGGATGTGGGCGCTCCCAGTAATTTTGTACGGATGCTTACTTTATATAATAATGAGCTGGATCTGATACGTAAAGACATCAGCGGATATACCATAGATGAACCGGAAACAGAACAGGCTATGAAAACCCTTTGGCAAAAATATAATTATCTGGCCTGTCCGCACACGGCCTTAGCCTATAAAGCGGTTATGAAATACCGTGTCCAGCATCCCGAAGTGGAAGCCCATTTTATTTTCTTATCTACTGCTCATCCTTCAAAATTTGAAGATAGTGTAAAGCACATTACAGGGCAGCAGCCCGCTTATCCCCCGCAGCTGAAAGAGCTAATGCAAAGAGAAGGTACCAGCATAAAATCCTCGGCCAGCTATGAAGATTTTCGAGAAAAATTGCTACAAGTTACTTGAGGCGATTTGCCCTATCAAAAAAATATTCCATTCCTATTATTATCTATGAATAATCAAACTTATAATCTCCTGCTTAAAAATGATCTTTATAAAATCCCATCGCATCTAGCCGAAGATCTCCCGGCTCAATCGCATACAATACTTATCATACTAGACCTCCCTCTGCAAGAATTAAGTGAGGATATACGCATCAGTCTTACTAAAATGACCGAAGCCCTCAAATTAAAACCGGAGGATGTAGCTTACTATCACCTACCGGTGAGGCACTTAGAAATCAGCGAAAAATTTGGTGCTTCTCTAGTAGTAATCTTTGGATGGAGTGCAGAACAGATGGGTATGCAGTGTAAGCAGCTTATGAATGTACCCTTAAGGCTAGATAATCGCTCCTATCTTTTTACAAATGACACCGATTCATTGCGATCTACCGATGAAAAAAAACAATTATGGGCAGGACTACAGGTGCTATTTAAGCTCAAGTAGAAATTTCATCGTATCTATATTATCGGCATAATCTAGAAGTGTAGGACATTGGCCTTGTCCAAATTCGGTATCACAAAATTTGCTGCGACCTATTATACATTGTAAATTATTTCGCTGTGCAGCGAGAAGAGGACTAAGCGACTCCTCATCCTTATAAAAGGAATAATACAGCGTGGCAAGCGGTGAAAACAAGTTTTCATTTTCCTCCATTATCATCCATTCGCTGGCTAGATGGGAAACCTGATTGAGTAAAAGAATGGAGACGCGATAATCCAGATTGTTTTTATATTTATTATGCTCTTTTAAATAGCTATATCTTTCAAATGCAGTAAAAAGTAAAGTAACATCGTACCCTATAGGTAAAAAAATCTTCGACACATTGCGGCATCCCATCCCAAAATAGAAAAAAACATCGTCGGCGAGAGCGGCTAATTCTTGGTCTGTTTCCCTTCCATCTAATACCGCCACCGATGTCCTATTGCGCCGAATAATATGGGGATATCTCCCAAAATAATAGTCAAAATAGCGGCTGGTATTATTACTGCCCGTGGCTATTACCGCATCTATATCTTTTAACCTTTCAACAATTTCTGTATAATCAGCCATCATACCGCCGCGTATGACCGCTCTCTGCAAAATGGCTGGCAATAACACATCATCCTTAGTAGAAAGTTTCAAGATGGGTTTATGTCCGCAGATAAACACACATAGCCAGTCGTGAAACCCTACCAATGGCAGGTTGCCTGCAAGTACAAGTCCTACGGAAAGGGGAATATTTTCCTTCGGTATAGGGTAGGGATTTATCCAGGAATCCAGGGCTTCTGGCTGGAGAAAACGGTCGTGAATTTCCAGCAGCGCTCGCTGGGAATTTTGCACTGTAAACCAGGGATTTTTCAGCTCAGCTCGCATCAGAAGCTCAGTGTCTTCTATAAGCTCGGCGATGATTTCTCTTACCGCAGCGAGAAAAGCTAATCTCTGTGAAATATTCATTAGTTAACAAACTTATAAATAAATGGATTGGCGATTATCCGTAGATAGGTTTATTTTTGCACCAAAAATAAAAGAAAAAAATGGCAATCAAAATCACTGATGAATGTATAAACTGTGGTGCCTGTGAGCCGGAGTGTCCTAATAACGCCATTTATGAAGGAGGAGTAGAATGGAAAATAGCAGATGGCACCACGATAAAAGGTAAGTATGTTTTAGAAAATGGCGAAGAGGTGGAAGCTGAACAGAGGATAGCACCTATATCTAATGATATTTATTATATAGTACCCGATAAATGTACAGAGTGTAAAGGATTTCATGAAGAGCCTCAGTGTGCGGCAGTATGCCCAGTAGATTGCTGTGTGCCGGACCCGGATCGTTTAGAGACAGAATCCATTCTTCTGGCTCGCAAAGAAAAATTGCATTTATGAGGTAGATATCGTCCTGTTTATTTTAAATACACCGCTTCTAGATGGACCGTTTTTCCTCTTTACAATAAAAACCAAAAGAAAGGCATAATGGCTGGATGAAGAAAGTGTCTGCATCAGAAAACTGATCTTTTCACGGCAATATGCTAAAGCATGTGGCGTTTATGATGTAAATCATTAATTTTACGTTTTCAATTTTATCAAAGGGTTAGGGATTTATGCGCATAGGAATAATATTTGGTGGCAATTCTAGGGAAAGGGAAATATCTTTTGCCGGCGGCAGAACCATATTTGACAACCTGGATAAAGACATCTTCACACCCATCCCTATCTTCATTGACTCATTTGGTCATTTTATTTTGCTTCATTGGGAAAATTTGTACAAAGGGAGCATCCGGGATTTTTATCCGCCCTCAGGGCTTATCCCTCCATCATGGATGGGCGTGCAAGGGTATGCCGAATCCCTCCCGGGCGGCAAAGAAAACAAAGAACTTATCGACAGTATAGGCAAAAAAATTGCCCCTGAAGAACTGGCCAGTCATATAGACTTTGCTTTTCTATGTCTGCACGGACGCAATGGGGAAGATGGCAGCATTCAGGGCTTATTGCAATTTCTGCAAATCCCCTATTCCGGTTCGGGTATATTCAGTTCCGCATTAGGGATGAATAAAGCCATACAAAAAAAATGGTCTTGTCTGGCCGGGTTTACCTCCACACGTTATTTTTCTATAGATAGAAATGTATGGCAGGCAGCAGGACTCACGCCTTCCTTGCTACAAAAAATACAAACAGAAATCGGCTATCCATTTGTAATAAGACCGGCAAATCAAGGCTCATCTATCGGGGTTTCCATTCTTAAAGATCCCGATATTAATACCATAAAAAAGGCCATAGATCAGGCATTCTTTATTCGCACTATTAGGAAAAGCGAATGGCAGGATCTATCGCATGAAGAAAAGCTATCCTTTATACAGGATTTCATTGATTTTCGCAGGCAGCCGGGATTACCTGCATCCAGCGAAGGACAGCTCCTAGTTACTCCTTCAGATCTGTATAGCCATCTGGATCATCACTTTTCGCATACCGGACGGGAGGAGCTAGTGATGGCTGCTGCCGATGGCGAATCGAAAGTGCTTTTCGAAGAGTTTATAGATGGCAGGGAATTTAGCTGTATAGTTATCCGCGATGAAAACGGCATACCCATCGCCTTGCCACCTACCGAAATAAAAAAGGGACAGGAAGTATATGATTATCGAGCTAAATATTTAGCCGGACTATCCCGCAAGGTTACCCCTATACAGCTGCCAGATGAAGAGATAGAGCGCATACGCGGAGAATGTGTAAAACTTTTTAGATTATTTCATTTTCAGGTATATGCCCGCATAGATGGATTTATACGTAAAGATGGAAGCATCATACTCAATGATCCCAATACCACGAGTGGTATGCTACCCTCTTCATTCTTTTTTCATCAAGCCGCTGAGATAGGGCTTAATCCTTCCCAATTTATCAGTTATATTATATACACATCTATACAAGAAAGAATAAACGAATATGCTGGCGATATAAATAAATTATGGGAGCTGCGCCAGAAAGCAGATAAGCTTATGCTCTCTAAAAAAGAAAAAGCTACTGAGAAGATAAATGTCGCTGTTATCTTAGGTGGATACAGTTCCGAAAGACATATCAGTGTAGAAAGCGGAAGAAATATTTTTGAGAAGCTCAGTTCCTCTAAAAAATACCGGCCTCGGGCTATTTTCTTATGTGGTGAGGAAAATGAATATCGTCTTTATGAAATACCGATAAATATTCTGCTCAAAGACAATGCCGATGATATAAAGGAGAAAATTCTTCATTATAAACCGGTACCCTTGTTAGAGTCCATAAAGCAAACTACCCAAAACATTCAAGTAAAATATACAGATGTACAAGCGGTGCTCCGACCCAAAGAGATAAGCCTAGCACAGCTGGCCGAAGAAACAGATTTTGCCTTTGTAGCCCTCCACGGCCGACCTGGTGAAGATGGCACACTCCAATCCCATCTGGAAGCTTATGGTATACCCTATAATGGCTCCGATCCGGCTTCTTCTGCCATCACTATAGATAAGTACCGCACGAATCAGCTACTGCGCAAGCACGGTATATGTGTAGCCGATCAACTACTGGTAGCAAAGAAAGATTGGGAAAAAGAATCGGCATTTATTATTTCCCGCATAGAAACAGAATTGGGATATCCTTTTATTATGAAACCGCACGATGATGGATGCAGCGCAGCAGTGAAACTAATAAAAAACCGTGACCAGCTATGCAGCTATACCCGGCTCATCTTTGGCACAAATCCTGAATGGAGAAATGAAGACCGCCAGTGTCTGGGACTGAAAGAAAAAGAAGAATTTCCGTATAAAGATTGTTTTTTGGCCGAAGAATATATTTCCAAAGGAGATTGCCTGCATTTCCTGGAAGTTACCGGCGGGCTTCTCACTCATCATACCTCCGATGGAGTATCTATAGAAATATTTACTCCATCCGAAACCCTTGCTAATTCTGAAGTGCTCAGTCTGGAAGAAAAATTTCTTGCCGGAGAAGGACAAAATATCACGCCGGCACGCTTCTCTAAAGATCCTGTGATGAATGAAAAGATAAATCGCAACGTAAAAAAAGTTCTTTATGATACGGCTAAGATATTATCTTTACAAGGCTATGCCCGCATAGATGCCTTTGTGAAGATCTTTGAAAATGAAAAAGTAGAAACGTTTATCATAGAAGTAAATTCTCTTCCAGGTATGACTCCTGCCACTTGTATCTTCCATCAAGCTGCGCTAAGTGGTTATAATCCTTATCAATTTATTGATCAAATCATTTCCTACGGTGTTAAAAAAACTGCTATCCAAGCTCATTGACCTGGTGAGATCCAGGTTTGTATGGATAAATATAGGCACAGCTTTGATGGGTCTCTTACTACTCATATTACTGGTTACTATTTTTCTCCGTTTTTATACCCGTCATGGCGAAAGCATCACTGTACCCGACCTTACCGGACTAAATATTAACTCCATAGAAAAGCATCTAAAAGGCAGTCCGCTGCGTATCCATATCATGGATTCTACTTACGTAAAGAACAAGGAGCCACTGGCCATCATAAATCAAACACCTAAAGCCGGTGAAAAGGTAAAGGAAAACCGCCAAATTTATGTCACAGTAAATGCTGCTCATCCCCCGCAAGTGATCATGCCAAATCTTATAGATTCTTCCTTAAAAGATGCACAGACCCAGCTGGAGATAAATGAACTTGTACTCGGCGAAATGAACCATAAGCCACATCCCTTTAAAAATGTAGTAATAGAAATGACTACCCAGGATCGCAAAAAAATAAAACCCGGCGAACCCATCTATAAGGGAACAGTTATCAATCTTACCGTAGGCGATGGGCTCGGTAAAACAATTTTTGAACTGCCAGACTATACGGGTATCAAATATAGCGAGGCTAGAATTTCTATTCAAATGTTGAACCTAATGCTGGGTAAGGTACACGAAACTGATCTCATAGAAGATCAAAACTGGGCCTATGTCATACATCAAATTCCATCTGCCGGTGCCAGAGTGGCCGAAGGAGATGAAGTAGAGTTGTTTATCTCTAGCAACCCTTCTAATACATCTATTCCACCGGTACCATCTATGAATGATCCTTATCATACTCCCCAAACCATTCGTAACAATAATCCGATAGATAGTAATAACGTAGAATATTAATAATATGAATAATAAGCTTATACAGTCCATGGCTCTATTGATTTGGCCTATTCTCTCCTACACGCAGGTAAGTCTGGGGCCTCTTCATATAAATCACGCCGTACATCAATCCGCTCTAACGAAAACTGGAGACACCCATCCGTATTGTCTTAATAATCCATACGTATGGATTACCACAGCAGCACAGGATTTGCCCGAATGTGGATCTAATAATGGCACCATTACCATAAAAATTTTCAGCTCATCATTTCCGGTAGATATTTCCTTAGAAAATGGAACACCCATTTCCGTATCCACCGATGAATATACTTTTACGGATCTGGCATCCGGTGCTTATGAAATAGAAGCCCAAAACCCCGATGGATATACCACTAACTTATTTATTACGCTAAATAATGCAGGGGTACAAGCCATAGATATAAATGCGTTTGTCTTTTATCCTGCTTATTGCGATAGCGGAAGAGTAGTAAAAAAATTCACCATTTGCCAGGGTATAAACTGTATTTATCACATTAGAAATAGTGATGATGCAGTAATGAGTAGTTTTAATCAACAGGCTGGATCGCAAATTCTAGCCCCGGGAAATTATTATTTAGAATATAGCTATCCCCTCACGCAGTGCAAGGTATTTCTTCCCTTTACCATAGCACAAAGTCCTGTAATCCAATATCCGTTTCAAGATGATTTTAATAGGCCACAGATACTGCCGGATCCTCTGGTGTGGTCAGATAAATATGCTTATATAAATTCATCCTATGCCATCAATCCCATTACCATAGGGGTAGCTACCTTAGATGGTCTAAATGAATATGGTATGCCCTATGTATCTGTTTCTGATGGATTTGTAAATGGACAAGGAGATTATCTCACCACTAATCAGATTTGCTATGATGCGGATGAAGAAATACTAAACAACAGTTTTTTGAGCTTTTTTTATCAGCCCCAGGGATATGGAGATTATCCAAATCAAACCGATACCCTATATTGCCAGATCAAAGATGTGAGATCAGGACCCGATGGCATACCTTATGGCAGGTGGAAAACCATTTGGAAAGCGGTTATTACCCCCACCAATTCAGAAATGTTTGATCTACTAGAAATAAATCCTTTAACCGGCGATACCATACATAATCCTTACACCCCCGATATAGAATTCCCCTTTAAAAAAGTCTTTATTCCCGTCTCCGAAAGCTTTCTCTCCGGCGAGCAAAATAATGATACCATCTATCTTACAGAAAGTAGCCTCATCCTCACTCAGGTACCGGAAGACTGGACTGATGAGGATCCTTATCAGATGGTAGTAGTAGAAGAAACGGAAGCCAGCTATATGCGAGATGGTATGCAAATTAGATTTAGCACCTGGCTTACTAATACTGGTATCAATGATCAGTGGCATATAGATTATGTACAATTTAATTCGGATGCGCAAAACGAAGGCTATGACCTCACTGATCTGGCACATATCTATCCGCCCGATGATTTCCTTACGAATTATTCGCTTATGCCTTGGAATCATTTTTATAATTACCAAGAAAAAGAATGTGATACCACCCTCAGTTTTTATATGCGAAATAATTCTGATCAAAACGTAGATATAGATTTCTCTTTAGAAGTAGAAGAATTATGTACACCAGATGAAATAGAATCCCTGCGCGATCTGGTTACTCAAATCATTGGTGCCCAGGATATAGAGTATTTTGAATATGACCCTAATGGACAGACCGGAAATCTTACACGTAATGGCTATTTCCCAAACGATTATAACCAGGAGGATGGTGTCGTTATCCGCACAAGTTTTAATGCCTTTACAGATAATGATAATGACCTCTCTAATAATACTTATCTTCAGGATCAGATTTTCAGTAATATCTTTGCCTATGACGATGGGTCTGCCGAAAAATCTCTTCAGTTACAGGGTACCGGCACAAAGATGGTAATGCGCTATGTGCTTAATGAACCAGATGAACTAAGGGGCATAGGCGTGAGTTTTAATCAAGTCTTAGGAGACATCCCTGTGAATGATGGTATTATGAATCTGCGGGTATATAAAAAACTGAAAGGGATAAATGGTGCTACGGCCGATGAGATTATACGTTTACAGCAGGTACAATATCCTCCGGCCTCTAGTGTAGTGGACGGATATTCTAATTACCTATTTGAAGACTACAATACAGAGCCGCTATCTGTTCAAGATACGATCTATGTGGGTATAGAAGTGTTATCATCTGAGGAGATAAATATAGGATTCGATCGCAATAATTCAGCCCTGCATCATACCTTTATTAGTTCCGGCGAATGGGTGCCGGGTACTAATGAAATTCCATCTACCGGCTCACCTATGATACGGGCTATCGTTGGAAGCAGCCATTTTGTGGGCATAGAAGATCATCTGGACATAATACAGAATATTATTCTCTATCCTAATCCTTCTCTAGAAGAACTCAATATTTTTCTTCCCACAAATATAGACATGAGCTATTATGAGATTATAGATATATCCGGCAGAATTTTGACCCGTGGCAGCCAGAAATCTCCTATAAATATAAGCCATCTGCCTAGCGGATTCTATATAATGCAAGTTTATGATAAGGATCTAAGGCTTCGCACAAATGGGAAATTTATGAAAATATAAAAATGTCATCCAGCCGCAGGCATAGTAAGTATTTGATTTATCTTCTGGCCGCCGGCCTCACGGTCTGGGTCTATCGTTGTCATCCGGCAAAAAAAAATAATACCCCTGCCCTGGCCTATCTAAATCTGGCAGATAGTGTGAAATATGTGGGTATGGATAAATGCAAATTCTGTCATCAGGATAAATTTGATAGTTTTATACATACCGGAATGGGGCAGTCCTTCGGCCCTGGCCATATACATAAAACATCAGCCAAGTTTAGCTCCCATGCCCTCGTCTATGACAGCCTCACCAATCTATATTATCACCCTTATCTCTTACATGACAGTCTTTACATCCGTGAATTTAGAATCGTGGGAAAAGATACCGTCCATAATCGAGTGCAAAAAGTAGATTATATCATCGGTTCTGGACAGCATACAAATAGTCATATATATAACGCCTCGGGATATCTCTTTCAGGCACCTATAACATTTTACACCCAGCAGGGTATATGGGATCTGGCACCGGGCTTTGCAGGTGGCCAAAACAATCGCTTTAATCGCATTATAGGCAAAGAATGCATGACTTGCCACAATAGCCTTCCTAAGATGGTCGTAGGGTCTGAAAATAAATTTACCGATGTACCTCAGGGTATAGCCTGCGAGCGCTGCCACGGTCCCGGCGAGCTACATATAAATGCTATGCTCAGCGGACAGATCACCGATACCTCCCGCACACCGGATTATAGCATCGTAAACCCCCGGCGACTGCCACGAGATCTACAGATGAATGTGTGCCAGCGATGCCACCTTCAGGGCATATCTGTCCTAAAAAATGACCGCGATTATGATCAGTTTAAACCCGGTATGCCGCTGTCTGATGTGATGGATATTTATCTGCCGGAATATTCCGGACCACAGACCCAATTTATTATGGCCAGCCAAGCTCACCGCCTTACTAAGAGCAATTGTTATTTGCGCTCAGAAATGACTTGTCTTACTTGTCATAATCCCCATATCAGTGTTAAAAATACTAATAAAAAACACTGGGATATCAGCTGTCAGAAATGCCACACAAATAAGCCCTGTACGGCTCCTTTAGCAGCGCGTGATGGTAAGTACTGCTATGAGTGTCATATGCCTTCCTCGGGCTCCATAGACATCCCTCACGTAAAAATTACCGACCACTTCATACGCAAACCGCCTACCCCTCAGCAATGGGACATCCCCGAGAATTTTAATGGATTGCATAATGTCATCAGCTCGCAGTACAGCCCCACTTCCTTAGCCACTGCCTATCTAAAATTTTTTGAGGAATTTTTGAGCCAGCCGGCTATGCTGGACTCTGCATTCTTTCATATTAGCAATATCCATGATGCCCGCCAAAAACTATATGCCCTCCTACACTATTTCTACCTGAAAAAAGATTTTCCCGCACTGCGAAATCTGTCCCATAAACTACCTGCCTCTTCCATCACCGATGCTTGGACCGCCTATCGCTGCGGAGAAGCTTTCCTAGAGGCAAAAGAATATCCGCAGGCCTTACCCTATCTCCTAAAATCCACTGATCTGCTTCCCTATCAACAGGATTTTAAAGCCAAACTCGGATTTGCCCATCAGATGAACGGAAATACGTCAGAGGCTAAACGAATCTTTGAAAATATTTTGTTAGAACAGCCTCAAAACCACATAGCTCTCAATAATCTTGGATACATACTACTAAGCCAAGCAAACTTTAAATTGGCCAAAGAATATATTTTTAAATCCGTAGATCTGGATCCCGATTATATCGCTGGACTACAGAATAAACTAGCTATCCAGCATATAGAAAAAGATGAAAAAGGCATTCGCCTCACTGCGCTTCATTTATTACTACTAGACCCGGATAATGTGAAGGCTAAATCATTCCTTAAATAACCGACCACTCATTTCATTTTCTGTATCTTCCCTTTGTCCTTTCACCGAATCTAAACGATAGTTTTCTTTATATGGGCTACTCTTTGTTTCCCACACCTCTATCCCTCACCTTCTTTTCATTGGGCGATGCCGTGAAAGGCCTTGCTGCATAAATCTCCATTCCTCATATTAGTAAAACCTAAAACGGGTATTTATTACCCGCTCCCATAGTCTTTCATTGCAAAGGCTTCTTTCACGGCCCGGGTACTACGCTTGTACTCCTCCTTCGTGCCAGAGGCACGCCGTGCGGGGTACCGCTGCGTCCCCTATCGCATCCTATACATACCTAATTAGCCATCTGGGATAGCCCTCATATATACCTGGCCTATATTAACTAAGCACCTGTAATCTTCACTGCCTTAAAGCTCATATCCAGTGACATTACCGAGTGGGTAAGAGCGCCTACAGAGATAAAATCTACCCCTGTTTGTGCATAGCTCCGGATATTTTCGAGGGTGATTCCACCGGAGGCTTCGGTTTCGTAACGCCTATTTATAAGGAGCAGGGATTCGGCTATCTGCGCAGGGGTAAAATTATCGAGCATAATGCGATCTATACCACCTATTCTTAGTGCTTCATCTAATTCCTTTTCATTGCGCACTTCTAATTCAATTTTTAAAGTGCGACCGGTGGCTTTTAAATACTGCTGTGTACGCTGAATAGCTGCAGTGATACCTCCGGCAAAATCATGATGATTATCCTTAATCATAATCATATCATATAATCCAAAACGATGATTAAAGCCACCCCCTATTCTCACGGCTTCTTTTTCGAAGAAACGAAGACCAGGAGTTGTTTTTCGAGTATCTAATAATTTAGCCGAAGTGCCTTGTATCGCATCCACAAATAATTTAGTCTTAGTGGCTATACCAGACATACGCTGCATAAGATTAAGCACGATGCGCTCCGCCTGGAGAAGGGAGCGGATAGGTCCGCGGGTAAGAAAGGCTATTTGGCCAGGTTCTATATGCTCACCATCCTGTATATATACCTCCGTATGTAAGGAGGGATCTATTCTTTCAAACACCATAAGAGCCACCTCTACACCGGCTAGTATGCCTTTATCTTTGACCAATAACTTAGCCGCGCCCTGCGCATCGGCAAGAATACAAGCTAATGAGGTATGATCACCATCTCCGATATCTTCGCGAATGGCTAAATCAATAATATCTATCACCAGATTGTCCATTATTCCTCTTCTATACAGACTTCGGTGATGAGATTTTTTTTGAATACTAACCATGTGCGATATGATTTCTGCCCTGCATAGAAACGGCCTAAAACAAATCGCGTGCCATCCTCCGAGCTTCCGTTATGCTTTAATGTCATCCGCTGAGCAGGATAAGTGCGTAAAAAGGAATTTACTTTTTCTATAAATTCCTCTTTAGACAGTTTATTTTCATCCTCTAGGAGTAAGAGGGTAACTTTATTATCTAATTGTGGAGATAATTTTGAGATATCTCCGTCCTGAAAGGATGCTACGATAACCGGAAGGGGTAAATCCTGAGCGCTTATACTCGAAGAAATAAGCGATATAAAAAAGCCAAAAAACAAAATGTTTTTCATAACTATTAACTATGGTGAATTCCATATTGGATGGTCAAATGTAAGACAAGATTAACAGAAACTTAATTTTTTGTATGCTCCGGTTAGAAAATCCTATAAATTTCCATTGATTTTCCGGAGTAACCCTTTGTAAGAACACTACTTCATCTGGCCACGAATCCATTCTATCCTGCAAATAGATCCTAAGGAGTTTAGTTTCATTTATCATCCCCACATTTTATACCTTTGCAAATGCAAAAATTGATGCTACTCATTCTCGATGGTTGGGGTTTAGGAGAAATCCCTTCCGCCGACGCCATTCTTGCAGCAGATACGCCCACTATGGATGCTCTTTGGGATAGATGGCCACATTGTACGCTCACCACCTTTGGCGAAGCGGTGGGATTGCCGGATGGCCAGATGGGAAATAGTGAAGTGGGCCATCTAAACCTCGGAGCGGGACGCGTCGTGTACCAAGAGCTGGTGAGAGTGGGCAAGGCCATCGCCGATGGCAGTATGGCCGAAAATGAGGCCTTAAAGCGGGCTATCGCTTATGCCCAAAAAGAAAATCGTCCCATACACCTGATGGGACTCCTCTCGGATGGTGGAGTACATTCGCATATAGATCATCTTTTGGGGCTATGCGACCTACTAGATAAGTGGGTAGATCTGTCAATCTATATCCACTGTTTTATGGATGGCCGCGATTCCGATCCGCGCAGCGGCAAAGCCTTTTTGCTATCCCTACTCACCCACATAAAAGGCAGAAATACCCATATAGCCTCCATTATAGGACGCTATTATGCCATGGACCGAGATAAGCGCTGGGACAGGATAAAAAGAGCCTATGATCTGCTCACCGGCACCAATGCCTCAGAACACCCCCCCATCGTTTCCATCCCAGCAGAAAAAATAACCGAAACACTGGAATCCTATTACATCCAAGGTATCACCGATGAATTTATGGAACCGGTGCAAATTATCCATCCCCTTCTACGAAATACTCGAATTAAAAACGGAGATGTAGTGATATGTACTAATTACCGCACAGACCGTTGTCGCGAGATTACCGAAGTACTCACCCAAACCGATCATCCCCTTGAGGGTATGCACACCCTGGATCTCTACTATGTAACAATGACACGCTATGATGAGTCTTTTAAAAATGTAGAAGTGATCTTCGAAAAAGATAATCTCATTCATACCCTCGGCGAAACCCTTTCTGCCGCCGGCAAAACCCAGCTGCGAATAGCTGAAACAGAAAAATATCCGCACGTTACTTTTTTCTTTAATGGAGGTCGGGAAGCTCCCTTCGAAGGAGAATCTAGAATAATGGTGCCCTCACCTAAAGTGGCCACATATAATTTACAGCCGGAGATGAGTGCCACAGAAGTAAAAGATAAGCTCCTAGATTTTTTACAAAAACAAGAACCGGATTTTGTATGCCTCAATTTTGCCAATACCGATATGGTAGGCCATACCGGCGTATTTAGTGCCGCTGTAAAAGCTGCTGAAACAGTGGATAAATGTCTCAGCGAAATTCTTCCCATCACTATAGATAAAGGTTATATCATTATCCTTCTAGCCGACCATGGAAATGCCGATCTTATGATAAATCCAGATGGCACGCCTCATACGGCACATACCACTAATCCCGTACCCTGTATTATCGTAAACGGTCCGCCAAATATGGCTTTGAGACCAGGAAAATTAGCCGATCTCGCACCCACTATCCTGGAGCTTATGCAATTAACTGTCCCCGCAGAGATGGATGGAAATGATCTCTGTATCATTCCATGACAGCGCATCTCTTAATAACGGCTTCTGCCCTCATTTTCAAAACAAAATGGGGAAATAATAAAACTATAGGCATCCTTACAGGTTGCTTGTATATGGCCATAGTATCCTGCCGGCAAGGGGCTGAATCCAAAATAATAAACGATGAAGCCGTCCCAAAAACGAATGTAGATTTCGATATGAAAACCTTCGTAAATGATTGGATAGCTGAAATGCAAAAGGGGCATTACTACTTAGAAAAAACTGTAAATCTGGACACTGAATCTGAAATCCGGCAAATAGAAAACCCCGATTGGAAAAAAGAATGGTCGCTCTTTCTCGAAACAGATCTAAACAGCCTTATACTGAAAGATGAATTTATAAAAAGTGTAGAAAAAAATCGGGATGATGGGCATACGGAAATATATACTGCCCAAAAAAACACACAGCTTTACCGCCACATCGCCATAGGCTTTGACCCCAAAAACAAACCAATTGCCATCTCTATTCACAAGGCGCAAAAAAGCTTTTTGGCCAATATGGAAGAGTATTTGGATATAAATAAACAACTGAATTCCTATCGCATAGAAAAAAGAGAATCGGTAATTTTCTCCAATGAAGAAACTATCCTCATCAGCGGAAACATTTTGCCCTTTGATCTCTAGTATCCCATAGCCAGTAATGTCGCAGATTATTTAACCCTAAGTGACAATCGCTTCCATTTAGGGCTCATCTGGCCGAGATTATTTTCCTGATAAGGCTTTTATTTTTACCCACTATTCGCAATAAAAACATAGACCCCAGATTCGAATCCATAGACAGGGCTACCTGGTACGGAAAAGGACTTAGCGGTATCGTTTTCTGTAGCCTACCATTTATATCTAAGACTTGTATCTCATAAAATATCGAACCGGAAGACGACCAGTCTATATAGTGATAGGGCCCTTGTAAAACAATATGTATTAGATCAGCACCGATGCTACCCATACCACTGATATCTATGTTAATTGTATCCGAAAAAGCATGACACCCCAGCTCATTTGTAACTTCCAGATAGTATGCACCTTCATCAGAGCCAATGTTATATACGGGAAAAGTGGCCGATGCTACAGGTACATTATTTAGATACCATTGATAGGAAGACCACTCTTCGCCACAGACCAATAGTCCTTCGCTATACACAAAAGTGGGAGCAGAAAGGATAGACACATCTACTGTAATGGTATCCGATATGGTACAGTTTCCGGATACCAAGGTATATACATACGATCCGCTACTAAGACCACTCAATTCTTCGCCGATAGCACCATTATCCCAGGTTATCTCCGAAGCATCGGCCCCACTCACTTCGAGTGTTATGTTTCCATCGTCTCCGAGGCAGGTTTCATCGGATACCATAGTAGTTACAGTCAAATCATCGCATTCTGATTGTATCAAATGGATCTCTCCATTAGAAAAACCGGCATAGATACGGCCTAGATAATCCTCGCCAAAGGTGATGAGACTAGCATCGGCAGAAAAGTCTGAAATTTCCCATGGCATGCCCACTCCAGGACGTATGAGCCAGTAATTGCCATAGGCATAATCTCCGCAGATATATGCCCCGTACAGCGGTGAATTAGGATTACTTCTAAATACATAACCACCGGTTATAGAGAGCCCTCCGGAGGCACTATGGTCGTATTCAAAGATAGGCGATTCATAGGTCTCCTGCGGCTGGCATGCGCTGGTATTATAGGGATGATTTCCCTCATAGCATCTCCATCCGAAATTGAGTCCTCCGGGGCTAGCCTGTGGCACAAAGTCCACTTCTTCCCAGGCATTCTGGCCCACATCAGCTATCCAGAGGTCACCGGTGAGAAGGTCAAAAGAAAATCGCCAAGGATTGCGTAAACCTAATGCCCATATTTCGGGTGCATAACCCGGATCGGTCACAAAAGGATTGTCAGGAGGAATGGCATAATTGAGCCCGGTATCTGCGTTATCTACATCTATGCGCAGCATCTTACCTAGGAGGCTTTCCGGATTTTGGGAATGACCCTGTGGATCGCCACCACTTCCGCCGTCACCCATTCCTATATAGAGATATCCATCCGGACCAAAGGCGATGCAACCTCCATTGTGATTGGAATATGGCTGATTAATGGTGAGAAGAATAAGCTCGCTATCGGGGTCAGCGATATTTTGATCGCTAGTAACTTGAAAACGCGAAATACGGGTATGCCCACCGGGGCCGGTATAGTTTACAAAAAAATACCCATTGGTAGCATAAGCTGGATGAAAGGCCAATCCCAGCAGACCACGCTCGCCCCCATCCAATACCCGATCCTGAATATCCAAAAAGTCTGTAGGCAATAAGCTACCGTCCGGATATGCGATGCGAATACGACCGGCCTGCAATACTGCAAACAATCGCTCATCTCCCGCATGGCGAATATCTACGGTAGATGTGCCCGCATCGGCAAAAAACACAAACTGAGGGATATCCTGGCCAGTAAGACTGAGAAAAGCAGTGACACACAGGTAAAATAATTTATTATACTTCATAACCTTTAAAAGACAAAGATAAGCGATAAAGCATAATGGCGATAGCCACAAATTATTGATGATATCCCTTTCCCAATGATTATGTATGTTTTTATCCTGGTACATACCGAGAGCAATCTGCACGGCCTCCCCATTTTTTTATAGGATAATTGGGCATCATGAATGCGAAAACACCTCGGGTTACACTTGATTGCGTACCTTGCAAGCTAAACGAGTATCTTGTCATATTTTAAGAGTAACCTCGATACCTACCGCAAGGCGATACAACCCTCATTAGTGCTGGTAATAGCACTACTGGCCTTTGGGTTTATCCTTTTTTTATTGGACAGAGATGTGTTTTGGCCGGGTTACTGGGCTATGATCGTATTTTACACTTTTTTCTTTTTTTTAGGTGCCTTTGCCGGGGCAAAAAAGGGAAAAGTAGAAGTAGATGAATTGATCTTGGCTGGCCGGGGTATGCCGCTTTGGCTAGCTATGGCTACTATGAGTGCCACTTGGATAGATGGTGGCTATTTAAACGGCACGGCCGAATATACTAAAAGTATGGGCTTGGCTTGGGTACAGGCACCCTGGGGCTATGCCCTTAGCCTCATCGTGGGAGGACTGTTTTTTGCCCGAAAAATGCGGTCTTATGGTTATAGAACTATGCTAGACCCACTAGAACAAAAATACGGCAAGAAGCTCACCGCCATCCTAGCTATACCCGCTCTCACCGGCGAGATCTTTTGGTCGGCAGCCATTCTTACTGCATTAGGCACTACTTTTGGCACAGTGATGGGACTGGACTTTAATACCGCCATCATTCTCTCCAGTATCATTACCATCATTTATACGATCTTAGGTGGCCTCTGGGCAGTAGCCATCACTGATTTTTTTCAGCTCATTTTCATCTTTGTAGCTATGATAATAGTGGTCCCCTATGCCCTCCCATCTAGTGGAGGCTGGGAGCATACCTGGGCAGTATATCAGCAACATAAAGGTCTATTCAGTTCTTTTCTCCCTCCGCTGGATGGATGGAAAAACCCGGAATGGGGCTGGTACTACTGGCAGTGGTGGGATAGTGCCTTTCTGCTCATCTTTGGGGGTATAGCCTGGCAGGCCTATTTTCAGAAAGTATTGGCCTCTATAGATGCGAAAACCGCTGTAAGGCTATCCATCATAGCAGGCGTAGTGTGCTTCGTAGCCGCTATCCCGCCCATGATACTGGGTATGGTAGCCGACGTGACGGACTGGACAGCAATGGGCATTAATGCGCCCGATCCGCCCTCTCTTACTTTGCCCTTCGTATTTCGCTATCTCACCCCACCTATTATCGCCACCTTAGGCCTGGGGGCCGTGGCTGCTGCGGTGATGTCCTCGGTAGATAGTTCTTATCTTTCTGCCAGCAGTATGATAAGCTGGAACATATACCGGCCTCTCTTAAAACCCAATATCTCTGACGAAAGATTAGGCCAAATGATTAAACGTCTCATTTCCATCACCGGCATTACCGCTACCCTGCTGGCCTTAAAAGTGAAAAGCGTATATCAATTATGGTTTTTTTGCAGCGATTTTGTTTATTGTATTCTCTTTCCACAGCTGGTGTGCGCGCTATTTTTTAAGCGAGCAAATTGGTACGGATCTCTGGCCGGTCTTCTATTATCTTTTATACTGCGTTTTGGAGGAGGGGAGCCATTGCTACACCTGCCCATCCTGCTTCCCTACCCTATGATAAAAGATGGAGCCGTGCTATTTCCCTATAAAACTTTCGCCATGCTCGCCGGTATGCTCGGTATCATCATCGTATCTATACTCACCCAAAAATACGAACCCGCGCGTCCATTGGTCAAGATGATATGATTTGGCATATACAATGAATAGGCTCATAAGATAAGTCTCCTTTTTACTTAGTCCTACACTTAGAATGTATAGCATCGCACGATATATACCCATTTCGTCTATCTGAATCTGCGCCATCTCTGAGAATATAATAAGCAGAATAGCTTGCCTATATCTACTCTATCTGTGTAACAAAATACTACCCGAAAGATCTGAGTTGCCACACCTCCAGCTCGATGAATAAATGTAATGATAATCTGCTTACAAGCACTATCTTTGAGAAATGATTACCACCTCCATTTTTGAGCTATTCAAGATAGGTCCCGGGCCCTCCAGCTCACATACGGTGGGTCCTATGCGGGCTATGAATGATTTCAGAGATAAACTGATGTCCCTCTCTTTTCCCCAGGATGCAAGTCCATTGGAGATAAGGGTATCGCTCTATGGATCACTGGCCGCCACCGGCCACGGTCATGGTACACATAGAGCCATACTGGCGGGTCTATTGGGAGAAAAACCACCGTCTGTAGATACGGATAGGCTCAAATCTTTTTGGGCTAAGCCCCTAGAATCCTACTTGCTGCAAATAGGCGATTGGCAAATCCCATTTGTAGAAGATAATATCTTCTTCGACTATGGTCCTCACCCATACCGACATTCTAATACGCTCAAAGCAGAGATAATCTGTGCGCACGAAGTAATATATAGACGAATTTATTATAGCGTGGGCGGAGGTTTTATAGAGAGCGATGAGGATAATGATAAGCCCATACCGGAAAACCACTCATTGCCCTATCCCTATAATAATATGGAAGAATTACTGGCACACATCTCTTCAGCTACAATAGATATGGCCGCCATCCTTTTAGAAAATGAAAAAAAAATTCATAATGAATCGGAGGAAGAAATAGTAAACCGGCTGCGAGAAATCATAGCTGTAATGAGGGACAGCGTAAGCCGCGGATTATCCAGATCCGGGATTCTGCCTGGTGGGCTAAATGTAGAGCGAAGAGCAAAAGAAATGTATGCCAAAGCCCTGAGTTTTGAGGAAAACAACCAGATAGGACGGGCAATGATAGCCAGGCTCAATGCCTATGCCTTGGCTGCTTCCGAAGAAAATGCCGATGGAAATATGGTCGTTACTGCCCCTACTAATGGTGCAGCAGGGATAATACCTGCCTGCATAGAATATCTTATGCGCGATAATATGATAGAGGAGAATAAAATATGCCGAGGGCTTATGGTGGCGGCTATGGTTGGTTTCATCATTAAAGACCATGCTTCTATATCCGGTGCCGAACTGGGCTGCCAGGCTGAGGTGGGATCGGCAGCTTCTATGGCAGCGGCATTGTTTAGTTATTGCTATGATGAAGATGCCGTAGATATAGCCATCAGTGCAGAGATAGCCTTAGAACATCATCTCGGGATGACCTGCGATCCGGTGAGGGGGCTGGTACAAGTGCCTTGTATAGAAAGAAATGCCACCGGTATCATAAAGGCCTTTAATGCATACCTCCTCGCTTCCGACCGCCCGGGCAATCCCGTAATCAGTTTTGACCAAGTAGTAGAAGTGATGCGCCAAACCGGATTAGACCTCTCGGCTAAATACAAAGAAACGGCTACCGGAGGATTAGCTACCCAATTCGGCTGGGGAAATATGCCCGGTAGCTAAGGTCATAAAAGCGATGTGAGGAATCATAGGGACAATGCCAATAGGATTTTAAATTCATTTCATTTATGATGATTTAAACCATTCCTTTTGGAAGGAATAGGCTTCTATTTTTTATAAATACGCTTATAAAAACTATCGCCGGAAATGAGTTGTATTTCTGCCAGATAGAGGCCTTTGAAGAGACTGGTACTTATCCGGTATTCTCCTTTTTCGCCCCACCACTGTTGCACTAATTTGCCATTGAAGTCATAGAGTTTAAGGGTATAAATTTCCTTTAATCCTACTATCGAAAAGCTTTCTTCTACCGGATTCGGATATAACTGAAAAGAAACCAAGCCAGCCGGGCTATCTATGCCGGAGACCACCGTTACCTCATTGCATTGCTCAGGAAAATAGGTGACCAGCGGATCTATATAGCCTATATTTCCACGACCCAAAGCATATTCTCCGGCTACTATTTGCGGTATGATTATTTTGCCCCGTTTATCTATCGCCGATCCCTGGGTATCTATCGTACTATTAGGCACAAAAATCCAGGGAAATCCCGGACCCGGCCGATACATCATCTTGAGATCATTTTCATTGCCTATTCCCAGGTCATTATCTAGATAACCGCCATTGGTGGATGAGGTGCCATTAAAAATAAATTCACCACTTATTTCTGGGGATAGGTTATCGCCACTAAGAACCTCTATAGACCAATAGCGATTAGGTGACAACTGCAGATTAGATACATTAGACGCTAGCTCCCTATCGGGCATAACCAGGTGATGCTGTACACGTATAAATGTATGATCACTTAGGCTTAATACATCTAACCTACATTTAGATTCCGGCACATCTATTATAGTAGGCGAATTTATTATATAATATTTGTCTAAGGTAGCATCGCCTATTTTTTCATCTTTATCCAGGGTAGCTAATAAAGGGTAATTATAGGATTGTAGGCGCAGTTCTGTACAAGGACCGCTCACCATCGCCGTGGTAGTATGCGTGGCCAGTTCAAAGCCTAATAAAGTGATATCCAATGGCACATTTTCATAATACTCGTCCGTACCTACTAGGCGCTGTCTTATAAATACAGATACTTCATAAGGTGCAGAAGACGTATGTACTACCATAGAATCTATAGAGAAATGGGGGAAGCCCGGCTTCCTTATCCAGTAATCAAAATAATAAGACAGTTCCTTTTCACTACAGGCACTATAAGCGGCTTCCAGAGAATCCGTATTCAGATGGCGATAGGAAAAGATATTTTGTATCTCACGCGAACAATGAAAAAAAACTTCATCGCCCAGATATCCCCGCAATGTATGTATAACATCTGCCCCTTTCTCATACACGTGCGAACTATATGTGAGATCATAGGGGATACCTGCCACAGGATAATACCCACCATCATTGATATGGGTATAGAGCAATACATTTAAATGCAGATCGCGGATAGCATCTTTATAATTTTCCTTGCCATAGGTAAACTCGTGAAAATATTCCTGACAGAAGCTGGCCCATCCTTCATTTATCCACATTTGATCCGGTGCATCGCAAGTAATATGATCTCCCCACCAGCTATGGGCAAATTCGTGGGCCATTAATTCCTCATAGGCAGTACCTGCGATAGCGGCGGTACGTGGATAAGCGATATTAGTGGCGTGCTCCATGGCTCCCCCATTAAAGGGCACCATCACAAAACCCACTCTGTCAAAAGGATAAGGCCCAAAAGCCTGCTCATATCCGGTTATGGCATCATTGAGATGGACAAAGGAATTTTTTACGGCCGTAGTATCACCAGCCAATGCAGCCAGCTGAACCGGAATGAAGCCCCATGGAACAGCATAAGAATAGCTCACCGTGGCATAAGCCGATACGGCCATGGAGGAGAGATAGGCCGGTATGGTCTGTGAAAGTTCCCAATGCCATATCTTATAAGTACCCATATCTTCCTCATATTGAAGTAATCCATTGCAAAAAGCTTTTTTATCGGACGGGGTTTTTATGGCAAAAGAATAGCTAGCTCTTTCCACAAAACTATCGTAGCAGGGATACCAAGCCCGTCCTACGGATGGTGGATATATACCTATACCTATGCCCAAATTATAAGCATAGCTATCGGTAAAATAAAACCCGCCAAAACTGCTGCCGGGATTATCGGGCAGGCCGGCATAAGTTATTTGCACTTGCGCTACATCATCTATCATCATAAGCGTTCCGAGATTTATGGTGAGCAGATCTCCGGTGCGCAGAAAGTCTGCCTCCAATCCATTTACCATCACCTGGCTCACTTCAAATTCATCACTGAGATCTAGATATAGCGTACCCACTTCATCTACTAATGCGGCTACAGAAAGAGTAGCCGTACCCGTAAGTATATGATCGGTAAAATCGGTGATATCCAGTTCTAAATGATAATGGATGATATCTAAAGAATCGGACCGGGTGTCTGCCAGCGACTTTTCCTGCCAGAAAGAATGCCCGGGCTCCATCTTATAATGACTGCAACGCATACCGCTTTGGCTAATAAGTGGAATACATAATGCTAGTAATAATAGCGTGCCATAAAAATATTTCATACAGATAAACTACTTTTGTTCTACAAATTTAAGAAATAAAAATGGGATTGATAATAAGTATTTTATCCATATTACTGCTATACTACGGTTTCATAACCATGTGGAGCAGGTTTTTTCCTTCTATATCCTATACAAATGAATGGAAAATAAATGCGCCAATAGATTTTACATATTCCGCTTTTATGAATTTTAATAATCGTCCTTACTGGATGCCGGGCTTTAAAAAAATTAAACTCATCTCCGGCACAGACAATGCCGAAGGGGCGGTGTATATGTTTGAAATCCGCTCATTTTTTAGCAATACTTATTTTAAAGAAACCGTAAAAGACATTGAGACAAATAGGGAATATATTTTTGATCTGGAAAATGAACAAATGCATGCACATAATCAGATCATCTTTTTAATAAGTGGTGCAGATAAAACTACCTTACTCAGCAAAACCCGTCTGCAAGGCAAAACAAAATATGACCAGGCCGTCATTAAATTATTGGAGAGAAACCTGCGCAAAAAGTCAGATCATAGTTTTAAACTATTCAAATCCTTTGTGGAAGACCGCTATCAGCAAATGGTAGCCGAGCAAATAAAGAAGAAAAAATTGAATACCTGATGAAGTCTTAATCGCTTTTCCACGGCTTGTTTCCTTTGTATCGAGCCTACCTTTTTTTTTATTTTTCTACCTGCAGAATCGAGCGATAAAGAGGGGAAAATTAACCCTCCCTTGCTAGCCCTTATCACTACAGTATCGCGCTTATGATCTGATTGTTTTTAGAAAAGCTTCATGCTACATAAATCAGATTATATAACTGAAAAAACTGTTCTATCAATATAATAAATGCCGGGAAAAAATCATAGAAAACCAAACTCACCGAATGAGCGTGAGATTGCCTTTATACATTTTCTCTATGCCGGATAAATTAATACGCATATAATACACATACACGCCTATCTCTTGTTCCATGCCATTATAATATCCATCCCATCCCAAAAGCTGATCAGTGCCTACTTCGCTGTATAACAGCTCACCCCAGCGATCATAGATATATATTTCCTGGAAAGTGGGCGTGCCAAATACGATCGGTTTATAGCGATCATTTAAGCCATCGCCATTGGGAGAAAAGGCCGTGGATATATAGAGTGCTTCAGGAAGTGTACAGTCTTGGATTATTAAATCTAGGGAGATTGGTTCTGAGCATTCATCGGCTGCCGGCGTCAAAAGAAAAGTATATACACCCGGCACCTGAGCAGTGAGATCATATAATCCATTAGTCCCGTTTAATGGGCTTAATAAATCATTCGTCCAAATTCCATTGGGCAATGGCAGATTGAGAATATAATCGTTTAATTGTATGATGCCGGCTTCATCATTACAAATTACATCCGGTACAGAAAACTGCACTATTCCTTCTTCTTTGATGACCAGAGTTAGTGTATCCGATACCGGATCACAATTCACCGGATCAGTGAGTGGCGGAAAAACCTCATATACTAATACAAGATCGCCATCCGATAATCCCGTGAGGGGTAGCAAGTTTTGAGTGATCTGTATCGCTCCCGAAAGCTCGGTCCAAAGACCATCTGTATCTGTAGAAGGCAATAGAAAATCGATCAGATTTAGTTCAGTAAGATCAGTGCAATAATAATCATCCGGTGCAGCCAATGTGGCATTCAATACCGTACAAACTAAAGTACAGGATGGACTCATCAGAGAAAAAGATTTGGTACAATCCGTATCACCGGCATCCGTCACTATGATATCTATGGCTGTATCTGCCGGAATATCGGAAATGGTAAAAATATTTCCACCCATATCAGATACCACATAACCTCCTGCGTCTATAATAAAACCATAGCCACTTCCTCCTGCCAATTCGAGGGTAAATGATCCATTAAATTCATCATCACAAACAAAACTGCTATTGGCTATAGTTATTACATCATAACGCGCTATCTCAAAAGAATCGGCTGCACTAAAACAGTCTCCATCCGGACTCACTGCCAAAACATAATAAACACCTATATCTGAAGCAGTAAAAATTTCGTCCTCAGACAAAATCATATTTCCCTGCATATCGGAGCTCCACAATAGCGTTTGATCTACTTCGTGAATGGCCGTGAGTGCCGGAATAACTTCCTCACTGCATAGCATCACATCTTCCGGGCCTGTGGGCATATTTATCACCGGGCAATTACAGTTTATCGGACCTACCGTAAGTGTAGTAGTACATGGATGATCATCGGTGAGGGTGAGGCTCACCGACTCGCCGGATGGGACACCGCTTATCATAAACTGTCCATTGCCCGTATCCGTAACCAAATAGGATTCTGCTGATAAAATATAGCCATTGCCGCTGCCTCCGGAGGTATCTACTGTAAATTCATATTCTGTAATACCCACACAGGTAGCATCCGGATTGTTAAGTACTAAGGCATCTAGTACAGAAAGGGTAAAAATTAGGGGAAGACTGCGGCAATCAGTTATGGGATCTACAGCAAATACATAATAGGTTCCTATAGAAAGTGGGTTAAAATCAGGCCCCTGGGTAATCACATCGATTCCGGAAATATCATTTGTCCAAATAATATCCATACCGCTCTCGGCAATAGCAGAAAAAGATGGAATGCCATCCGTGGCGCACAAAACGAGATCAACCGGACCAGTAGGAACAGCAATAACCGGGCAACTGCAATTTACAGCCGGCAATTCTTCATTAAGCGTACAACCGGAAATATCTTCCATTTGCAATGATACCGACACATCTGATGGAATAGGACCGAGGGTATAGGTATCATTTCCATTATCGGATACGCTATATACTGAACCGGTATTTAAATCGGTGGCCGAATAGTTTTGAATATCTTCCCCTCCGGTCACACTAAAATTATATTGATAGCTAAGATCCGGATTGCAAATACTCACCAAGTCTCCTAATTCTAATTCATCTAACACCGTTACGTTTACTACTAAAGAAGAACTTTCACAGGATATGGCATCCTGAAAATAAACCGTATAAGTTCCCCCCTCACTTACATTCACTGAACTAGAATTGCCAATAGGATTTCCATTTTCATCTTCCCACATCGGGGTGAGATCGGCAGGGAAATTAGTATCTATACTTAACTGATAAGGGGCATTCACAGCACAAAAGAAATAAGAACCCTGACCGGTAGGTGGCGAAATAGGATTACACACACAGGTATTTTCATAAGTAAATTGATAGATGCAACCATTTATGTCTGTAACAGAAAACTCCGGATTTATATTATATGGAATACCATTTATTGAAAAAACATCTCCCACTGCCGTAGCCGTTAATGTATTGGGAATTATATCTACTGTAGATACTGCAGGTCCAATGAAAGAATAGGTGAGATTATATTCCTGACTCACCTGAAAACAGCTTGTTCCATTCACTATAAATTGTACTTCTTCTTCCGGTATAAGTAGTATAGGAATACCGGAGCTATAACAGACATCCAAAACAGCAAAGGTATAATAGGTACCTATCGTATCCACTTCTATGGACGTACCATTTCCTACCAGCATAGCGGATAGAGGATCCGCTCCATCATACCATTCGATGGTGTATAAAGAGAGATCGGGATTATCTACTGACAAGGTGTAAGGACCCGAACTATCCGGGCATACCGGCGGCGCGGTAGGGTTAAGCGGTTCCGGAATATCGCCACAATCACAGGCTGGCGGACTAATATCATATTGAGCCGTACATCCTGCATCATCCGTAACCATGATAGAAAAACTTTGGTTTGAAGACACATTGGCTACATTTACACTTACCGGCAGAGTGAGGGTGACTGTACCGGCATTTGCCGGCAATAATTCTACTGTTTCTATTTCACCAGATCCTCCTGTGATAGCAAAATTTATCTGATAAAATTGCAAATCTGCACTGCAGGATGTAGTATAAGCTATTGTATCTAATGCTTGATTAATAGTAAGCGTAGCCGGATCTAGGTTTCCCTCACAAGTGCCATTGGTATATTGAACATAATAAACACCGGGATCGAGTGTCTCATAAGTATATCCTATATGTAAAGGGTTTCCATTACCGGAAAAATTATCATACCAGGCGGCATAATAACCCGGTAAATTAGCAGGAACAGTAGGTACTGTAAGGATAAAATTATTTTGTGTTTCACAATAAGTCTGATTAGGCACCTGCGGCTGCGGAATAGTCGGACATATATTACATTCAGGAGTCAATACTGATAAGGTAGTATCACATCCCTCACTATCTTGGATTACAAACTCATAACTATCCATGATGGTATCCAGCGATGAAACAGTAAAAACCCCATTGGCTAAGTCAACTATGGTACCGGAGCCATTGACCGAATATCCACTTCCCGAAGACCCACTAACGGTAATATCTATAGAAAAGCTCGCATTATCTGTGGCACATAAAGGAACTCCTGTGGAGAGGATAAATGGACTAAGGTTTTGTACGATCACTGCGGTGAATCCACTAAGACAGTCATTTACTTGGCTCTCATAGCGGACATAATAAGTACCAGAGTCCGGATTAGGAATACTGAGGCCGGTGGCTAGCTCCTGGGTACCCTGCAAATCTGAATACCACACCATCGTATAATCTGCCAATTCAGGTCCTGCCATTATTTCTGTCACAGGACTATCACTACAGGCTATTTCGGATTGGCTTATAGGAGCATCTATAGGAGGGCAGGCACAACTCTCCGGTGCGTTGAGGGTTAACTGGCTGTCACACCCTTCCGCATCGGTAATAGTAATAATATAATCCTGTCCTATAGCCAAACTATCCAGTTCATAGAGTCCGCCGCCCAGATCCTGTACTCCGGCCCCATCAAAGGTAAAAGGAGAAAAACCATTAACCGTAAACTGTGCTGTATAGGATGCGAGATCAATGGCGCATACTGATGAACTAAAACTGGCCGTAGGGAGGGGATTTTCTATCACTTCAAAAGGTACAGATTCGCTGGAACAATTTATATTTTCTCCTTCAAAATCTTCATAAAGCACAAAATATTCACCTTCAGAACCGGGTTGAAAATCTGCCCCCATAAAGACAGGATCAGTATCTGTACCATTATACCACTCTATGATATATAAGGGATTTTCGGCTACGTGAATGACGGGTAATGACTCTCCAATGCAATAGCTATATGTTGCCTCTACCACTGGTGCAGGCAAGCTAGGACATTCACAAGTATTTAGCAGGGGTGATGAAATCGTATAGGTACCGGTACAGGAATAAGGACTCACAGCGGTGATTGCGATATCATTGCCTATGGGTACATTGGTAAAATGATAGTTAGCATTTCCATCGTCCATGGCGGTGTACAATCCGGTTCCCAATGTATAGAAGACAGTGGGATTAGGAATATCCGGATGACCACCACTTATTTGAAAAGAGGCATTGTAGTTTTGGGGTCCATTGCAATCGGTATCTATCAGATCAAAACTCACCGGTATCATTTCCTCCAAGGTGATGGGAGAGGCAGGGCTGAGGCAGTTTGCCCCATCGGATATGGCTACATAATAGGTGCCTGCCTGTCCCACCGGATAACTATTTCCCGTCCAGACAGGGGAAGTATCTGTCGGATTTTCTAACCACCATACCTCAAATCCGGGTCCGGGATCGGCTACGGATAAAGCGGGTATATCTGATGTGGGTATTTCAGGACAATAATAGATGATGTCCTCAGATATCACCGGATCGGGTACATTACAAGTACATGATGGTGAGGTAATAGTAATGCTGTATGTACACACCTCGCCAGAACTACCTAAAGTAGAATTTACACTTATCGTAAGATCCGTTCCCGCAGGTATTTCAGCTATCGTGTATATGCCTCCGGATTCTGTATAATTGTATATGTCTGTATCAATAGTATAATTTGTGGCATCGCCACCGCTAATACTAAACGAGTAAGCATAGCTTATATGATCAACATTACAGGTAGGAGGGACTTCTTCGGATATTATCAGTTCATCATATACGATCACATTAAAAGATGACATCATACTGGAACATTCTGCGGAAAAATAATTTAAATAAATAGTACCGGATGTGGGATTTGTATAAATAAAACCTGTACCGGTATGGAGTATATCTGTACCTGACGCATCTGAATACCATCCCACATTAAAATCCGGGAGAGAGGTTACAGAAAGTGAGGTAGTCCCACCGGCGCAGATATATACATCTTCCGGAGGTACCGGGCCATCGAAGACACATGAAAACGTAGGTACAGTCCCAATATATGTACACCCATACTGATCGGTGATTTCTAAATCTATTCCACTGCAATTGGGTATTAGATATGAAAAAGTTTCCCCTATCGGTACATTAATCGTATTCCCCCCCTCATCACTCACTTGAAAGAAATTGTCATTCATCGGATTTCCGCCGGTGATTTCTATTTCTGCCGTCCAAAAATTGGGAGGATTCTGACAATCTGAACTCAATAAATTCATGCCTATGGGCGGCTCGCACTGGCAAATAATGGATACGCCTGTGATTATGCTGCAGCCATCCTGATCTACTACTTCTACCTCCAAATAATCGCCCATAAATCCGCTTATACTTACCGAATTATCGCCATCACTATTATCTATAAACACCGATCCTCCATTGCTCACATTGTAAAAATTATTACAACCGGCACCCCCGGTAGCTGTAAAAGTCACATTTACCAGCGTATCGTTATTCTCCCCACAATAATATGGGGCGGGATCAGCGGTGAGTGCGAGATCGCTGCCGGCACAATTGGTGGAAAGGGTACAATCCAGGGGAATATCCACATCCACAAAAACACCGGTAGGAACCTGATTTAACCCATCATTAAAATCGGTATTAAAACTTGTACGCTGCGGATTTGTACTAAAAGTAAAATTGCTGCTTTGAGATGCGTTACTTATCTCAAAACAAATTTCATACATAGGTAGCCAGCAAGATCCTATCTCAGGACATCCAAAACCGAAAAGACTGCTTACATTTGCATAATTGATAGTAGCATTGATAATTCCGCTTTGCAGAAAATCTATTCGCAAGGTATCATAAAGCGGAAGTCCCGGTGGTGTGCATACGATGGTCTCATTAAAATTAAAAGACTGATAAGAGCTATAATTGAGGGCATTGCTATTGTAAGTAAAATAGATAGAAGAAGTACCGATAGCAAAAGGTTCCTCGGTTCCCGTTTCTACCGTGCTGCCAGGGGTGGCTCCCGACCTAATTTCTATGGCTACGCAAATAATATCCGGATTCCCGCTGCAGTCAAAACTGGGTACAAAACGCAATTGGGCATACTGCGACCACCCATCACTGCTCCCTGCCAGGAAAAATAAAAGCCCCGATATTAAAAATCTCCATCTCTTCACAGTGTAAAAATAGCCTAAAAAATAAAATTAGGCCTTTTTTTAGCTTTTTGGTTGGGGAAACCTATTTGTTTTGGGCTCAACCGTCATAAATTTTGCCTATTTTCTATCGTCAGCGTGCTGGTTATCCGGTTTACAAAACTAACGGTACCTCCCTTGCCGATCCGGTCTTTTATTATCGCTGCTTGGTCTTAAGGCAAAACCATCCTGAGCTGGAGGAAAATTCTCAACCGTAATAATTTTTTTTATCTGTCTTTTTTTTAAGTGATCCTCCGACTTCACTTTGATCCGGATAATATTTCTTAAAGTCTATTTTTCCGAGATTTACTGAAGATATCTATACGATTAAAAATAGGAGGGTGATTTCTTGTATATCACTATTTTTTATAATAGGCTCCCTAGCATCCATTATAAAATAATATCCCGCACATAAGCAATAGATAGGTCTGTAAGGATCTACCCACCACAAAATGATTAGGTGGGAAGGCCTTTCTTTTATGGCGGAAAAACCCTTGAATTAAAATAAAGGAGTTGCTAATTATGTGCAACTCCTTTTATATCAATACAGACTAAACTTATTATTCTAAAGCATTTACAAAAACATCGATTTTTCCAAAAAACACATAATGCAAACGATTACGATTCAATGTATTATCTGCGTTATTATGAAATTAGTTTATGGAAATGCCTTCCATATATTTATTGAATTTTGAAATTCGATGTAACATTACAATTGCTCACGCAGGAAGGTGTGTTTATAACCAAGGTAGGGCTACTACATCCGCTGGCATTAGAGAATGTGATGGTGAGTGTGCCGGTACCCGCCCCCGGATAGGCAGTGAAGATTCCTGTAGCCGGATCAAAATTTAATATCGCTGCTCCACCGGTGGGTGCTGAGGCGGTCATCACATCATCGGTGCATTGTTTGGTTACCGTAAGGCTGCATCCTACAGGTGCTGAGGCGGTGCCGGCCAGTACTGTAGGATTTACAGTGAGGGTATAGTTTCCTACCAGAGACCAAATATCATCTAAAGGATCTAATGGTGTACCGCCATCACAACGCATATAAGCATTGATAGACTGCAAGCTAGGTCCACAGGTAGATGAAGAGTTTCCAGTAATAGATGCAGTTCCGGTAGCAGGTGAGGATGGAGAAGGCAAGGTAGTAGAATATTCTACCGTAAGATCGCTAGTTGCATTATCTACTGCAGCCACAGCTGCCACCACCGCTGTTTGCCAAGCAACAAAAGTAGCTGTACCACCTCCACTGCATACTGTGGCTGCATCATCAGTGAGTGATGGTGGCAAAGGACAGGCAGAACAGTCTATAATGGTAATGGTAGAAGAATAGCTATTCAAAGGACAATCGGCAGTAGCCGCAATCGTATAGGTCACCACTACAGTGGCTGATACGACAGCCGTATTTGCATCTAATGTAGAGCCGCTGAGAAGGGTACCATTCGCACTACCACTTATCGCCCAAGTGCCGGAGAGATCGCCTCCTGTGGCTATTAACCCCATCAAATCAAAAGTGGATGTTCCCGTTCCGGTGGCGCATACAGTTCCTGTAGGGGATACTACCGCTGTAGGCGTAGCAGCGCAAGTAGCCGCTATAGGTCCGTAAGCAATATCGCTATAGCAAGTAGCAGGAGATACGCCTAAGGCTGTGGCAATCTCTGCTGCCGTAAAACTTCCGCTAAATGGCTGGCTCGGAGAAGCACAGGTGGGAGGAGTACCCGTCTCTGTAGCTATTATACTAGCCCCGCAAGATAAAGTGATACTCGCCGCCACATTACATGATCCAGGTATAGGGGTAGTAGTAAGCCCCGCCTGACTAGGATTTACGGTGAGGGTATAAGTACTTACAAGGGTATAGCTATCTCCGGCATCAACAGTGCTGCTGGAGTTTACATCACAATATACATAAGCCATCACGGTCTGGGTGATAGCCCCACAAGCGGCATTTATACCCGTAGGCAATAGGCCATCGGGGGCTGTGGTGCCGGCCACAGGCGTTACACTCGAATATACCAAGCCAGAGGGGTTAGCCGTAGCTACG
>Ga0114938_1000126_pt1 | contig 60334 bp, 56 predicted proteins | sample AshMeaBigSpring_FD_88675 | JGI IMG/M metagenome (GOLD analysis project Ga0114938, IMG submission 88675) | Groundwater microbial communities from Big Spring, Nevada to study Microbial Dark Matter (Phase II) - Ash Meadows Big Spring | ecosystem: Environmental > Aquatic > Deep subsurface >...
ACGACTTTAAGAGTTAGTGGTATAATCCTTAAAGATACTGATTTTCAGGGGATTAAGCAACTTTTACAGCGACTTATTTCGCTGTGAATCAAAGATTTAATTAAAAGTTTAACGAACTATTGTTCTATATGAATTGTCTGTGATTCTCTGTGATTTCTCTGTGATTCTCTATAGTTTCTCTGTGATTCTCTGTGATTCTCTGTGATTTTATTTTTTACTTTATCCGTTTTAATGGACATTTTTGCATTATTTTAATGAGCCAGGAACAAAGATTCGGGACATCGAAACATTGACTCTGACTTTTGTTTTTCATCTTTGCTCTTTTGTCCATGTGTTTCGCTCATGGCTATTCGTACTCAAGCCCTTTCTGCCTGGGGATTGTTTAATATCTTTTGTCCCCGCTCTTTTGTCTTTGCTCTTTTGTCTTTTGTCTTTTGTCTTTGCTCTATCAGTCTTTGCTCTATAGTCTTTTGTCTTCGCTCTCCCACTCTTTGCTCTTAACTCTATATATTAATAGCATAATGTTAACTTTTTTGAGATATTCCCGAAAATGTATTATCTTTGCGCAAATTTTGCTTTTTTGTGCAATACAAATGGCTAATTGCTTGAAAAAAAAGAAGATAAACTAAATACAGAGAACAAATGAGTTACAATTTACTAAAAGGAAAAAGAGGGATTGTTTTCGGTGCGCTGAATGACATGTCTATTGCCTGGAAAGTGGCCGAAAGAGCAGTGGAAGAAGGAGCTGTTATCACATTGTCTAATACCCCGATTGCTGTGCGAATGGGTGAAGTATCGGCATTGAGCGAAAAGCTGAATGCGCAGGTAATCGCTGCTGATGCTACCAGTGTAGCCGATCTGGAACAGGTTTTTGCTCAATCAATGGAAATATTGGGTGGTAAGATCGACTTTGTTCTTCACTCTATCGGTATGTCACCCAATGTTCGCAAAAAACGTCCTTACGACGATCTCGATTACGATTTGTTGAATAAAACTCTCGATATTTCGGCTATCTCATTTCACAAAATGATACAGGTAGCCAAAAAAATGGATGCTATATCAGAAGGTGGTTCTATCGTTGCTCTGTCGTATGTGGCAGCTCAACGTACACTGTTTGGTTACAACGACATGGCAGATGCAAAATCGATGCTCGAGTCTATCGCCCGCAGCTTTGGATACATCTATGGTCGCGAAAAAGGTGTTCGCGTCAATACCATTTCGCAGTCGCCTACCATGACTACCGCCGGTAGTGGTGTAAAAGGTATGGACAAACTGCTCGATTTCTCGGAGCGTATGTCACCTATAGGCAACGCTTCGGCAGAGGAGTGTGCCGATTACTGTATCGTTATGTTTTCCGATCTCACCCGCAAGGTAACCATGCAAAATCTCTTCCACGATGGTGGTTTCTCTAGCATGGGTATGAGTTTACGGGCTATGAATCAGTACGAGAAAAGTTTTGATGAGTACAAAGACGAACAGGGAAATATTATCTACGGATAATCCGGTTACGCTGTTTTTCTAATCTTAATTTATAGAATTTACCTTCTGTCTCTCCGGAGGCAGAAGGGAATTGTTTTTTTAAGCAAACGAGTGTGAGGTTAACTCTTCGTAAATATCAGATGATATGCTTGTAAAAATTTATCCCGAAAACCCCAATCAACGAGAGATAGACAGGGTAGTGGCCATTCTGAGAGATGGTGGGCTCATTATTTATCCGACCGATACGGTGTATGCCTTTGGTTGCGATGCGCTCAATGTGCGGGCTGTGGAGCGAATTTGCAAAATCAAAGGTATTGATCCCCGCAAAGAGAATCTCTCGATTGTTTGCTACGATTTAAGTAACATCAGCGAATATGCCAAAGTGGATAACTCCACATTCAAGCTGATGAAGAAGAATCTCCCCGGTGCATTTACCTTTATTTTACCCGTCAATTCTAATCTTCCCAAAATTTTCCGAAACAGAAAAACGGTTGGTATCCGGGTGCCCGACAATGCGATTGCACGCGAGATTATCCGTCAGTTGGGCAATCCGCTCCTCACAACATCTGTGCACGACGACGATGAAATTCTGGAATACATTACCGACCCCGAGTTGATACACGAGCGTTACGAGGATACGGTGGATATTGTAATCGATGGCGGTTATGGTAATCTGACGGCCTCCACCGTTGTCGATTGCACCGGAGATGAAGTCGAAATCATTCGTCAGGGCAGGGGAGAACTGGTTTACTGATTAATTTATTTACGCATATTATTTACTAATAATTGCAGAACCATGAAACGTATTTTATTTATGATAGCAACATCTGTTTCGCTTTCGGGGCTTGCCTCGACCAAGAGAGAGAAGGCTTTACCCGCTAAGCCTGAGTTTAGTTATTCTGTTGATAAATTTGCCGATGTCGAAATTTTAAGATACCGGGTTCCCGATTTTGGGGATTTGTCTTTGTCGCAGAAAACGCTTGTTTATTATTTGTCTGAGGCTGCTCTGATGGGACGCGATATTCTCTTTGACCAGAACGGAAAATACAATCTGACGATTAAGCGATTGCTCGAGGCGGTTTATAGCAACTACAACGAAAAAAAGGATTGCAAAAATTATAGATTGCTCGAAGAGTACATCAAACTGGTTTGGTTCAACAATGGCATTCATTACGATTATTCGTCTGACAAAATTCAACCTCTTTTTGCCCGTGAGTTCTTCAAGCGTCAAATCATGTTGTTGCCCAAAGAGAAGCTTCCGATGATGCCGGGTGAGAGTCGGACCAATTTTATCTTTCGTATTTTACCCGTCATGTTCAATCCGGCTATCATGCCCAAACGGGTCAATCAAGCCGAGGGAGAGGACCTGGTAATGACTTCTGCCAACAACTATTACGACGGTGTAACTCAGGCCGAGGCTGAGGCTTTTTACGATAAAATGAAGAATCCGGCTGACCAAACTCCTGTATCGTATGGGTTAAACAGCCGCTTGGTAAAGGAAAACGGAGTCGTTACCGAAAAGGTATGGAAAGTCGGCGGAGAGTATTCTGCTGCTATCGAAAAGATTGTGGATTTGCTCAAAAAGGCGTTGCCTTATGCCTGCAATGCACAACAAAAGGCGGTGATTCAGAAATTGATCGACTATTATTACTCGGGCAACCTGAAGGATTTCGACGATTATGCCGTGTTGTGGGTAAAAGATCTGGAATCAACGGTCGATTTTGTCAACGGTTTCACCGAATCTTATGGAGATCCACTGGGTTTGAAGGCCAGCTGGGAGTCTATTGTGAACTTCAAAAACGTAGAAGCCACCAAACGTACAAAAATAATCAGCGACAATGCGCAGTGGTTCGAAGATCATTCGCCCGTAGATGCCCGCTTCAAAAAAGAAAAGGTTAAGGGTGTTTCGGCCAAAGTGATTACTGTGGCTATGCTCGGTGGCGATTGCTACCCAACCACACCTATTGGCATCAATCTGCCCAATTCGAACTGGATACGCCGCGACCATGGCTCCAAATCAGTAACCATCGAAAATATTACCGAAGCTTACGATAAGGCGGCTCAGGGAAATGGCTTTTTCGAAGAGTTTGTGCCCGACGCAACCGAGAGAGAGCGACTGAAGGCTTTTGGCTTTACGGCCGATAATCTGCACACCGATTTGCACGAGTGTCTGGGACACGGTTCCGGGAAATTGCTTCCCGGTGTAGACCCCGATGCTCTGAAGGCGTATGGTTCACCCATCGAAGAGGCGAGGGCCGATTTGTATGCGCTCTACTTTATGGGTGATGCAAAAACGGTTGATTTGGGTCTTTTGCCCGACAAAGAGGCTTACAAAGCCGAATACTACAAATATGTGCTGAATGGCTATATGACACAGCTTACCCGCATCAAACCCGGCAAAAATATCGAACAGGCTCACATGCGCAACCGGGCGCTGATTGCCCGTTGGGTAGTAGAGCAGGGTGCTGCCGAAAAAGTGGTGGAAATAATAAATACAGAGGGCAAAACTCAGATACGCGTAAACGATTATGTGAAAATGCGGGAGTTGATTGGTCGTCTGTTGGCCGAAATTCAACGAATAAAATCGGAAGGAGATTACGAAGCTGCCCGCCAGATGATTGAGAAATACGCGGTGAAGGTCGACCCCGAACTACACAAAGAGGTGCTGGCCCGCTATGCAAAACTCAATATTGCGCCGTTTAGAGGATTTGTCAATCCGGTAATGACTGCTATCAGGGATAAAGAGGGGCAAATAATCGATATTAAAATTGAATACAGGGAGGGGTATGCTGAGCAGATGATGCGTTATGCGCGCAAATATTCTACCTTACCTATCCGCAATTGATTGAAATGAGTAAGAATCACCACTGCTATACCGAAGCCGAAAGAGCGGATGAAAATCCGCTTTCGCGCAAGGTCAGAGAAATAAAACAGAGCCTCTATCTCTCAATGAACGGAGTCTTATCTTCGGAACTGAGAGAGAGGGGTATCAATTACCGCGTTAGTTTCGGAGTGAAGCTGCCGGTGCTCAGACAGATGGCGCAGAAGATTGCGCCCGATGGAGAATTGGCCTCTTTGCTGTGGGCCGAAGATATCCGGGAGCTGAAGATTTTGGCAATACTACTGCATCCGCAGGAGAGTTTTACCGGTCAAATAGCAATCGAATGGATAGAATCGGTTCGTTTCTCCGAGATTTCCGAACTGCTTGCCATGTACAGGCTATCGAAACTGGATAATCCGTCTTCCGTTATTTTACATTGTCTGCGTAGCGAGGTGCCGCTTGTGGTTTACACCGGTTACTGCTCTCTTGCCAAATGGTTTTCATCAAAGGATGACTTATCGGAAAGTGAAATTGAATTTATTTTGAATAAAGCTCTTTCAAACATTATGGATAATCAGTTGTTTTTATACAACGGAGCCATTTTGGCCCTGAAAAAAGTGGGTGCAAAGGATATTGTGTTGGCAAAATCAATTTTAGAGAGAATAGATGCGTTAACATTTATAAATTGTGATAAAAAACATCAAATCATTGATGATTTAAAATTCGAATTTGAATATTACTTGCAAACTGTTTTGTAAATCGAAATAAATGATATAATTTTGGCATGAAAAAACAAGCTGAGTCAAAAATCGATGATGGTTTTTACGAAAAAGTGAAAGATGAGTTTACCTCTTATATGGTTGCCAAAGGGTGTCGCAAAACACCGGAAAGGTATCTCATTCTGAGGCATATATATTCTCTGAGCGATCATTTTGATATAGATTTTTTGTTTCATTCGATAAATGCGGAGAAGCCCGTAGTGAGTCGTGCAACGTTGTACAACACGATTGAACTGCTGGTGGATAGTAAGTTAGTTATCAAGCATAGTTTTGGAACTCATACTGCGCATTACGAAAAAGCTTACAACAACGACAATCACCTGCATCTCATCTGTACAGTCTGCGGCGAGATAAAGGAGATTAAAGACCACGATATAAAGTCTGTTATTCAAAGCAAAAGACTTTCAAAGTTTTCGCTCACACATTACAGCTTATATATTTATGGTATGTGTACAAAGTGTGCGAGGGCAAAATCCCGTCCACCCAAAGACTCTTCTCCCAAAAAGAGATAATCTTTTTTGTACATACATTAGTTTAAGTCGCTGCTAGGGCGGCTTATTTTATGTTTTGCTGAATTAAACAAATAACAAAATACGAATGAAAGTAGATGTTTTATTAGGTTTGCAATGGGGTGATGAAGGCAAAGGTAAAGTAGTGGATGTACTCACTCCACGATACGATTTGATTACCCGTTTTCAGGGTGGTCCCAACGCCGGTCACACGTTGGAGTTTAATGGAAAGAAATTTGTGCTGCACACTATTCCTTCCGGTATTTTTCAGGGAGACAAAGTCAATGTGATTGGAAATGGTGTTGTGCTCGATCCTTCTGTTTTCAAAAAAGAGATTGAAAAGCTCGAAGTCACAGGTTACGACCTGACAAAGAAATTGTTGATTTCGAAAAAAGCTCATTTGATTTTGCCTACTCACCGTTTGCTCGATGCAGCTTACGAAGCGGCAAAGGGAGCTTCAAAAATTGGTTCTACACTTAAAGGAATCGGCCCGACTTATACCGATAAAACAAGCCGTAACGGCCTGCGGGTAGGCGATATTCTTGCCAATTTTGATGAAAAATACAAAACGGCTGTGGCTCGCCACGAGGCTATCCTGAAGCAGTTTAATTTCGAATATGATTTAGCTGAAATCGAAAAAGAGTGGTTCGAAGGTCTTGAGGTGCTCAAGCGTTTCGAATTTATCGATTCAGAGCAATTCGTAAATGATTCGATGAAATCGGGCAAATCGGTTTTGGCCGAGGGGGCTCAGGGTACTATGCTCGATATCGACTTTGGGTCTTATCCTTTTGTTACCTCTTCCAACACTGTTTGTGCCGGTGCCTGTACCGGACTGGGTATTGCTCCTAATAAAATAGGTGAGGTTTACGGTATCTTCAAAGCATATTGCACACGCGTGGGTAGCGGACCATTCCCAACTGAGTTGTTCGATGCTGTGGGTGAAGATATTCGCGCCAAAGGTCGTGAGTTTGGCTCTACGACCGGTCGTCCACGCCGTTGTGGCTGGATTGATTTGGTGGCTCTCAAATATGCTGTTATGGTAAACGGGGTGACCAAACTGATTATGATGAAAAGTGATGTGCTCGATGCTTTCGATACAATTAAAGCTTGTGTGGCTTATCGTATCAACGGCGAAGAGGTTACTGTTTTTCCATATAGCCTCGAAGGTGAAGTGGAACCTGTTTATGCCGAATTACCGGGTTGGCAAACAGATATGACTCGTGTGCAGAGTGAGGATGAATTTCCCGAAGAATTCAACGCTTATCTCTCATTCCTCGAAGAGTCGCTCGAAGTGCCCATCGCCATCGTTTCTGTTGGTCCCGACAGAGAGCAGACTATCGAAAGATACCTTCCCGAAGAGTAGTTTTTTTGATTAAACCGCTATATAAGAGGTGCAGGCAGTTGCTTGTGCCTCTTTTTTATTCAAATAAGGGCTAAAAAAGAGACTCTTATGGTGAAAATATCAAATAAAATAGCTAATTTTGCACCGCTTTTTATAAACACATTCCGTGTGATGGGAAATTAGGGAGCAAATTACAATTATCTTAATTTTGAGTAACACAAAAACAAACAAAGATGAAAACGTTTCAATTAGCAGGTACTAGCAGAACTGACCTGGGTAAAAAAGCTGCCAAATCAATTCGTCACGAAGATGCAATTCCCGGTGTATTGTACGGTGGTGCTTCTACTGTTCACTTCACTGTAACTCAGGATGCTGTTCGCAAACTGGTTTATTCGCCCGAAATTTTCGTGGTTGAGTTGAGCGTTGAAGGCAAAACAACGACTGCGATCATGAAAGATCTTCAGTTTCACCCTGTAACAGACAAATTGTTGCACATCGATTTCCTCGAAATATTCCCGGACAAAGCTATCCTGATGGAAGTTCCTGTTGTATTGGAAGGTCTTGCAGAAGGTGTTAAACAAGGGGGTAAATTGAGCCTCGAAATGCGTAAATTGCGCGTGAAAGCTCTTTACAACAATGTTCCTGAAAAATTGGTTGTTAACGTAGCTGAACTTGGTTTGGGTAAAACTATCCAGGTTGGCGAGTTGTCTTTCCCCGATTTGGAACTGATGAACGCTAAAAATGCAGTAGTTTGTGCAGTTAAGCTGACAAGAGCAGCCCGCGGTGCAAAAGCAGCAGCACAAGGAAAAGGAAAATAATTCTGTGAAATAAGTTTGGTCGGGTAGTTTTCTGTCCGTCCAAACTTATCAAACGAATAAAACAGATATTGAGGTGAAATATTTAATTGTTGGTTTGGGAAATATCGGAAGAGAATATGAACAAACCCGCCACAATATTGGTTTCAGGGTATTGGACGCTTTAGCTAAAGCGTCCAATCTTGTTTTTACTGATAGCCGATATGGTGCTGTGGCCGAATACAGGATAAAGGGACGAACGCTGGTGTTGTTGAAGCCGTCCACTTACATGAATCTGAGCGGGAATGCTCTCCGTTACTGGATGCAGAAGGAGAATATCCCTGTGGAGAAGGTGCTTGTCGTGGTCGATGATCTGGCTTTGCCTTTCGGTACACTGCGGCTTAAACCCCGAGGAAGCGATGCCGGTCACAACGGCCTGAAACATATTCAGCAGATTTTGGGTAGCGATGCTTATCCGCGTTTGCGCTTCGGTATTGGTAGCGATTTTGCCAAAGGTCAGCAGGTCGATTATGTTTTGGGTTCTTTTAAACCCGAAGAAGAGGAGGCTCTGTCGCAAAAGATCGAAACGTCTGTGGAAATCATAAAAAGTTTTTGTCTGGCCGGATTGCAATTGACAATGAATCAATTTAATAAAAAATAGAGATGACAGAGGTGCGCATTGATAAGTTAATGTGGGCTACACGTATTTTTAAAACCCGCACAATTGCTGTAGAAGCCTGTAAAAAGGGTAGGGTGATGATTAATAACGTGACTGTGAAGCCTTCCCGGTTGGTCAAGGTAGGGGAGGTGCTGCAAGTCAGAAAACCACCGGTTATCTATTCGTTCCGGATTTTGCAACTGGCAGATAAGCGGATGGGCGCAAAACTGGTTGATCAGTATCTGGAGAATGTAACCACTCCGGATCAATACGAAATTCTGGAGCTGCAAAAGATTTCCGGATTTCTGAACAGGGCCAAAGGCACCGGACGTCCTACGAAAAAAGACCGGCGCGATTTGGACGATTTTACAGTTGTGGATGGGGATGACGGGTTTGATTTTGATTTTGATTTCGAGGAATAGACCTCATTTTGATAATAATCTTAATTTATTCCTTTTTTTAGTTGGAATTTGTGATTTTAGGCTGTTGTTTTTATCTTGTTTGTAGCAAAGTTATTCTATTTATATTTACCTTTGCATCCGATATTTACATTCGATTTGGACATATTTTCTTGTTGTAGTGTATAAAGAAATTATTGTTTAGACTGCATTATTTAAAAAATGAGAAGAGATTTATTCCGCAAAAATAGGATTGCCTTTAACTGTTATTTGAATATAACGGTTGAAGGATTTTTTTTAATATAAAAAGTAGGAATGGAAGAGAAAATAAGTGAGAAGCAATTGGCGCTGGATGAACGTTATCTCAGAATGGCTAAAATATGGGCGGAAAATTCCTATTGTAAACGCAGACAGGTGGGGGCATTGGTTGTAAAAGATAAAATGATTGTCTCCGATGGCTACAACGGTACTCCTTCGGGGTTCGACAATATATGTGAAGATCAGGAAGGATTGACTCTCCCTTATGTTTTACACGCAGAGGCAAACGCAATTACCAAGCTTGCTTGCTCGCACAACAGTAGTGTCGGCTCTACTCTTTATGTGACTACGGCTCCTTGCATCGAATGTGCTAAGCTGATTATTCAGGCGGGCATTTCGCGTGTGGTTTATTCCGATAAATACAGAATCGAGGATGGCATTCACCTGATGCAAAAAGCGGGAGTAGAGGTTGTTAATATCAGAGTTTAGTATTGCTTTTCGTTATCCGTTCATTTTATCGACGAATATTTTAATCAACCTGTATATGAAATCAAATAAACAATTTATTCTGTATTTTCTTCTTGCTTTGTTTATTGGCATCTTGGGAGGGGCCTATTTTTCAAATATTTTACTCAGAAAGATGCCTGCTTTAAACAGCAATAAGTTGAGTGCAATACTCAATCTCATCTCCGATAATTATGTCGATTCTCTTTCGGCAGACGAATTTGTGGAAAATGCTATTCCTAAAATAGTTTCCGGACTCGACCCACACTCGGTTTATATTCCGGCATCCGATTTGCAGGAGGTAAATGAGGATTTGGAGGGTAGCTTTAGCGGAATCGGTGTTCAGTTTAATATTACCGAGGATACAATCAGTATTGTAAGTGTTATTACCGGTGGCCCATCCGAAAAAGTTGGATTAATGCCGGGTGACCGTATTGTTAAAATCAACGACTCTCTTTTTGTCGGAAAGCAGGTGACGAACGAAAAGGTGATGAAGAAACTCAGAGGAAAAGAGGGTTCTCTCGTAAAACTGGGAATAAAAAGGTCTACATCTAAATCATTGCTTTCTTTTAAGATTGAACGCGGCGAAATTCCTGTTAATACAGTTGATGTGGCGTATATGGTTGAACCGGGTATTGGGTATGTGAAGATTAGTAAGTTTGGCGATAATACGTATGTCGAGTTTATTTCTGCTATTGCTAAATTGCAGGAAAAGAATTGTAAAAACTATATCATTGATTTGCGTGGCAATCCGGGCGGATTCCTCAATGTGGCTATAGAAATGGCTAACGAATTTCTGCCCGAAGGTCGCCTCATTGTATATACAGAAGGGAAAACAATGAAGCGTTCTGATGCAATCTCCAATGGTACAGGAACTTTGCAAAATAGCCAGGTTGTTGTGCTGATTGATGAGTTTTCGGCTTCATCGAGTGAAATCTTTGCCGGAGCAATGCAGGATAATGATCGCGGAATGATTATTGGCCGACGTTCCTACGGAAAAGGATTGGTTCAGCAGCAATTCGAATTATCCGATGGTTCTGCTCTTCGGTTAACTATTGCCCGTTATTTCACACCATCCGGCAGAAGCATCCAGAAAGATTACAAACTTGGAGCTGTAGAGGATTATGAGCAGGATATCGTAAATCGTTATCTGCACGGGGAATTTTACTCGCAGGATAGTATTAAACAGAATAAAAAGAAAGAATACAAAACGCTTTCCGGGCGCAAAGTTTACGGGGGCGGAGGTATAATGCCCGATGTTTTTGTGCCGCGCGATACTTTTGGTGTGAATTCTTATTTCAATAGCCTGGTTAATTCAGGCGTGCTTTATCAATTCTGTTTCTGGTATAGCGACAAGAACCGAATGAAGTTGAAGCAATATAAAGATTATAAATCGTTGTGGGCTTATCTTAAATCGAATGATCTGGTGTGGGATTTGGCTAATTACGCGCACGATAAGGGTGTGCGTCGAAGACCTATCTATATTGAGATGTCTCGCAGATTGATTGAAAATCAGGTTCATGCTTATATCGCACGCAATATTCTGGGTGATGAGGCATTTTATCCGATTTTGTTGCAGGACGATCCGGCTATGACCCGCGCCCTCAATGCTCTGAAAAATAAAGAAGCTATGAAGCTATCGGCTAAAGGACAAGCCGTTGCTCGGTCAAAATAAGATCCATTTTTATATCTGTTGATAGAGTGGGGATATGTTCGATAAGTTGAAAATCGAAACATATCCCCATTTTTTTTGCATTTAGCTTTGGCAGAAAACGGTCGTAATATCCTTTACCATAACCCATCCTGTTTTTTTTGATGTCGAATGCTACTCCCGGAACAATGATTAACTCTATACTATCCATCGAATCAAATAGCTGACCGGTGGGTTCCATTACCCGAAATGCACCTTCTCTCAGGCATTCTTTCCCACAGTATTGTCTGAGTTCTATTTCTCCCTTCTCAACTACCGGAAGTACAATCGTTTTCTCCCGTCTCCATCGATCAATGGCCGGTGCAATATTCACTTCAAATGATAGCGGATAATAGCATGCAATTGTTTGTGCTCCGCAGAATTCGGTCATCGATTCGATGCGGGTGATTATTGAGGCGGAAATGGCATCTAATTTGCTCTGCCCGAACTCTCTCTTTTGTATTTTTATAGTATGTCGAATTGCCGATTTCTCGTCATTTATCTCCTTTGAACTCTTCATATTCAGAAATTGCTTGTCTCCAGTCATCGGATATGATTTTTGAAGTTTTGGTTTCCGGGTCGTACCCAACCATTACTGTATGGCAAATGCTTTTTAAATCACCTGTTTCTCTGTTAATGAGGTACTGGACCATCTTCAGACTTTTATTGCCAATGTTATGAACCCGGGTTTTTACTTCCAGCGATTCGTTGAAATAGGTTGGCTTGAAATAATCAATATTAACATTGGCTACTACGATATCTATTTGGGTCCAGTCGATTATTTTTTTCTTTATGTGTTGAAAATATTGAGATTTTCCCAAATCAAAATAACAGAGATAAATGGCATTGTTTACGTGTCCCAATGAGTCAATGTCATTAAATCTGATTTGCACCGGAATGGTGTGTTTGCAATTTTCCATACATTCTATCTTAGTTGAAAATAATATTGTCTATTACTTTTATTCCCACTTTGTCGTTGAGCCTGTTGATGATGATTTCACGGTTCATCTGGAGCTCATTCCGCAGAGTTGAAGACGTTAGTTTTACATACAAAATCCTGTTCTTGATAAACACCGACTCTGTGTAGCGCAAAATGCCTCTACCCACCAATTCCCGCCAGGCTTCCAGGGCTTGTTTTTCGTTGAGTTTATCCCCCAGATTCATCTCTTTGATGAACTGATTGATGATTTCACCAATGGATTGTGCCGATTTATGTTGCATATTGTGATTATAGTTTACTAAAACAACCGTTGTCTACCTGATAGAGATGATACTCTTTATTTACCTTAATAATGATCTCATCAAGATATTTCCGGTTCGTATCAGTGATAAATATCTGACCAAAGGTGTTTCCCGATACAAGTTTGATTATTTGCTCGACCCGGTTCGCATCAATTTTATCAAATATATCATCCAAAAGCAATATGGGGGTTACCTTATTGCACTCTTTTAGAAAATGAAACTGAGCGAGCTTCAGGGCAATCAGATAGCTTTTGTTTTGCCCCTGCGAGCCAACCCGCTTCAGAGGATAACCAAACAGCTGCATTTCGAGTTCGTCTTTGTGTACTCCTTTTGTAGTATATCCCAGCAAAAAATCCCGCTCTCTGGTGCCCGAAAGCAGCGTCTCCAGATTTTGCTCTTGCAGATGAGATTGATAAATCAATTCCACTTTCTCAAATCCGCCACATATTTGATTGTAATAGTTCTGAAAAACAGGCACAAACGAGTCTATGAATGATTTCCTCGTTTGGTGAATGTATTGTCCGGTCAATCCCATCTGTTGCTCAAATATTTCCATCAGCGATATGTCGGGAGAATCACTCTTGAGCAATGCATTGCGTTGAAAAAGGGCTTTGTTGTATCGGATCAGGGCTTCGAGATATGCTTTATCTGATTGAGAGATAACCATGTCCAGGAAACGTCTGCGCTCCTCACTTCCTCCCTGAATCAGAGCCGAATCTTCGGGCGAAATCATCACCAGGGGTAATAGCCCGATGTGGTCGGAGAGACGATCATACTCTTTTTTGTTTTTTTTGAACTGCTTTTTCTGTTTTCTTTTCAATCCGCAATATATCTCTTCGTCCTGTTCTCCAAGTTTGTAAAACCCCTGAAGCATAAAAAAATCAGAATTGTATTCAATATTTAGCGTGTCGGGAGTATTACTAAAACTTTTGCAAAATGAAAGGTAATAGATGGCATCGAGCAGGTTTGTTTTGCCCATACCATTATTGCCCAGCAGGCAATTGATATTGGGTGAAAAACTGAATTCAGCCTGAACTATATTTTTGAAATTAACAATGGATAATTGTTTTAAATGCATGATCTTTTGTGTCTGTTATCCGGCTGTCTGATTAACAGCTTGCTTGCAAAGGTATAAAAATCTCATCATTGGGCAGTGTGGAATCTCATTTTGCAGCTGCATTTAAAAAAAGTTTAACGGAAATTTCGTTTGTATCTAATAAAAAGCTACTTTTGCTCTCCGAAATAAAATTAATACGATAAAACAGGAATTAATATGTCAGAAAACAGTAAAAACCCAGTCGAGCTGGAAGGCGTTCAGGAAGTTCTGAGTAAATCAGAGCAGTTTGTCGAAAAGTATAAGAAACAAATTTTAATTGGCGTGGCTGTTGTAGTTATTGCAGTATCGGGCGGTTTAGCATTTAATTATGCCTATATGAAACCGAAAGAAGAGCAGGCCAAAGCCGCAATCTTTAAAGGTGAAATGTATTTTCAACAGGATTCATTTAAGATTGCTCTGAATGGTAATGGCGCAGATTATATTGGTTTTGAGGCTATTATCGATGAGTATGGAATTACATCTACTGCAAATGTAGCCAAATTTTACGCTGGTATCTGCTACAAAAACCTGGGAGATAACAAAAAAGCAATTGAGTATTTGAAAGACTACTCATCGGATGATAAGATGATGAAACCTGCTGCATTATCTGCAATTGGCGATTGTGAGGTGGAAAATGGAAATGTTGCCGAAGCCGCAGAATATTTTATGAAGGCTGCTGATGCCGCTGATAATGATTTGTTATCTCCCATCTGCCTGAAAAAAGCTGGTTTGGCATTCGAAGAGTTGAAAAACAACGAAAAAGCGATTGAGGTTTATACAACTATTAAAGAGAAATATTTCAATACGCCCGAGGCTGCTGATATCGACAAATATATTGAAAGAGCGAAACTGGTTAAATAATGGCAACTGCATATCAGAATTTATCGTCATACAACCCTGAAACAGTACCGGATGCTTCAGAGATGAAGATTGGTATTGTGGTTGCGGAATGGAATCCGACTATCACTGAGGCTTTGCTCGAAGGAGCATGCAATACATTGGAAAAACACGGTGTTGTAGCCGAAAATATTTTGGTTGCGCGTGTTCCGGGAACTTTTGAGTTGACTTTTGGTGCACGTGAAGTGGCCGAATCAACTGAAGTTGATGCCGTTATCGTGCTGGGTTGTGTGGTTCGTGGAGATACTCCTCATTTCGATTATGTATGTCAGGGTGTGACCGCTGGAGTTACCCGTCTGAATCTATTATTTGGTATTCCCTTTATATTTGGTGTGTTAACTACCGATACTATGCAGCAAGCTTTAGATAGAGCAGGTGGCATACATGGCAATAAAGGTGATGAAGCTGCAATTACTGCAATAAAAATGATAGATTTTTCTTGCAAATTAAAATAAAAGTATTACCTTTGCATCGCAATTAAAAATTAAGGGGGCGGTTACCAGAGTGGCCAAATGGGGCAGACTGTAAATCTGCTGGTAGTACCTTCGGTGGTTCGAATCCATCACCGCCCACAAAATTATTAATGAATAATTATTTGGTTAAGTTGAAATATACTTTCTGATATAATTAAATTGCGGGAGTAGCTCAGTCGATAGAGCATTAGCCTTCCAAGCTGAGGGTCGCGGGTTTGAGTCCCGTCTCCCGCTCTGTAAAGCATCTTCGAAAGGGGATGCTTTTTTTGTTTTCTCTCCTTAAGGATTTTTCACTAAGATTCTCAACAACAAAAAAAGGCACCTACATTTTACTGTAAGTGCCTGATTTTCAATTGTGAGACGTACTGGATTCGAACCAGTGACCTCTTGCCTGTCAAGCAAGCGCTCTAAACCAGCTGAGCTAACGTCCCGTTTTGTTTGCAAAGTTAGATATTTTATTTGAAAATCAAAATATATTTTTGATAATAGTTACAGAAGCAGGTAGGCTCCTCCGGGAAGACATTTTATCAATCCTTTAAACTCCATCTCAAGTAGGGTAGAGGATAATTTGTACACAGGAATATTACAGTCAATGCTAAGAATATTTATTTGTTTCGACTCGTGATAATCCAGGTGACTGCTTATCAGCCTCTCTTCATCTGTTAATACCGCAAATATCTCTTTCTGAACCACTTTTTTGCTCCCATGGGTTGTGCTCCAGCCCATATTTGAAAGCAGGTCGTCAGCGTTTCGTATCAAATTGGCTTTGTTGCTTTGGATAAGGTTATTGCATCCTTCAGATGCAATATCAGTAATTCTTCCGGGTATGGCAAATACATCTTTGTTGTAGCTGTTGGCAATATCTGCAGTAATCAATGCTCCTCCTTTTTGTGCCGATTCAACTACAATGAGTGCATCAGACATGCCTGCTACAATACGGTTGCGCATCACAAAATTCTGCCTGTCAGGATTTGTGCCACTTGTATACTCTGTGAGTAAGCCTCCTTGTGTTACCATTTCCACGGCTGTCTTTCTGTGAGCTGCCGGATATATTCTGTCAAGACCGTGTGCCATCACGCCAACGGTCTTCATATTTCGGTTAAGTGCAGCTTTGTGTGAGATAATGTCTATTCCGTATGCCATTCCGCTAATTATCAATACATCGGGATAGAGCGCAGATATATCTTCAATAAGCTTCTCTGTGGCGGCTTTTCCATATTCTGTCGCATTTCGGGTTCCAACCAGACTGATTGTCTTTTTACAGTTCAGATTTGCATTTCCTTTGTAATAAAGCAAAAGCGGAGCATCTATACAGTCAATTAATCTTTGAGGATAATCTGGTTCGCTAAAGACCAGGGCATTTATTTGGTTTTTTTCTATGAAATGCAACTCTGTTTCGGCACGCTTAAGCGATTCTGCCTTTTTTATTTCCTGAGCAAGTGTTGTACTGATTCCCTGAATGCGCGACAATGTAACTGCTTTCTCCCGAAATACAGCCTCGCTACTACCCAAAGTCTGAATCAGATTTCGGGCAGTTATGTGACCAACTCCCTTGATTTGAAGCAGCGCAATCAAATGGAGTAACTCGTTTGAACTCATATGCCGGATTGAGTATCTGAGGGAAAAATCTTATCAAAATATTCGCCTCTGGTAAGTTTTCCGTTTTCCAGACATACCGTTTCTACTTTTGCTTTGATGGATAGCTCGTTGTCAGATGCTCTGTATATATTCTGGTAAAATGTATATTTTATTCCTTCTTTCTTTACATATAGCTTGCACACAAACTCATCACCACCTCTTAATGGCGTTTTATATTGAATATCAATACGGGCAACAACAGGGTCTATTCCTAATGTATGTAAATCAATAAATTTAACACCCAATGATTCCAAATACTCATGTCGGGTATGTTCGAGGTAGTTCTGATATACTGAGTTGTTTACAATTCCCTGACTATCACACTCGTAATCCCTTACTTTCATCCGAAGTTCAAAAATAAAACTATCCATATTCATTCTCCATATTTTTTATGTTCCAAAATTAGCTCTTTTTATTTAATTGAAAACTATCACCGGTATTTATTTAGGGCATTTTTTTGTTATCGGATAGCATTTTCTCTTATCGCTTTGCAGAATCTCTATGCCGAAAATGAATTGGTTTAATCGATAAACTGAATTCAATATATCTTTTTTTTTGAAATGGAGTGTGTTTAATCTGCTTTGTGTGAAAAAATACAAAATCAAAGCGGTTTTATTATCTATTCGACGTTTTGTGTGTTATTAAGTATAATATTTACCAAAGCCTTGAATGTATGCTCAAAAAAAAATATGAGAGAATTTTTTACAATCCGATAACAGGTATTTCACCCATCATACTCTTTGCTATTCTCACGGAGTTTATAGATTTAAGTAAGTCATTGGCTTATTCAATTCTATACGGTGCGATCCTTTTTTTCTTTTTTATCAAAATGCTGGGTAAACGTGTTTTTCAGCTTTTTGCACTGACCTCTCTCTTTTCTTTGTTGCTCTTCACTCCTCTTTTTTTGTTTACGGGTGAGATTTTTTTAAGTAAATATTCAAATATTTTTATTGAGGTTCTCTTTTTTCTCATTCTGTCTATCTTTAAACTTGAGGAAAAAAGAATTCAAAGATTCTTTGACAACTATCTGAAGGTTAATATTAAAATTGCGTTTAAACCGGCTTTGCAGTTGTATTTTTTTGTGTCGGGTATTCTTATGGTTTTCATTCCTTTACATATTCTCGTTATTTTATTATTTCACTTTTCTTTTCAGTCTTTTGAATCGGATAAGATTCTGTTTTTTGTTAATTTGTTATTCCCAATTGCCGTTTTTGTAGTCGGGCTCATTGAGTATATGAATATCAAATGGATTGGAATGCAAATGGGGAAAGAACGGTTTGTTCCAATAATTGATGAATCTGCCCGTGTTATTGGTCATGTCGCATTAAGCGAAAGTATAGAAAGCGATAAGCATTTTCTGCATCCGATTATCAGGGTGATGTTGAAATATGATAAAAAAATTTACTTGAGAGAAAGACCAAAAGAGTTTTTATTTGAAGTCGGAAAAATGTGTTTAGCAATAGAGGATTACGTAAACTATGGAGAGAACGTCACTGATGCTGTAAATCGAATTTTACTTAATTATATCGGAAAAACAAAGTTTCAACCCCGGTTTTTGCTCAAATATCAACATACGGAAGGGGATAATAAAAGATTAAATTATCTGTTTATGGTCTGTCTGGATAGTGAAAAGGTCTTGAAAAACAAAGAATTAAGGGGTGGAAAGCTCTGGACTGAATCTCAAATCACTGAGAATATTGGTCAAAATTATTTTAGTGATGCTTTTGAAACAGAATTTGATTATATAAAATCAACAGTATTAATGGCAGATAATTATTGCAGTTGTAAGGCTAATAATTTCCAGATATAAGGTAATTAATATCTTTGACATTTTTACTGATGGCTATTTGGGGTATTAATTATTGTTCTTCTGTAAAACTGTATTATATTTGTAATTGATTAGGTTTTAACTTGTAAGTTGCAAATTTTAATATTCATTACTATGAAGAAAAATTATTTATCGTTATTAATTCTTCTCTTTTATGTGAGTTCTGTATTGGCTATACGAACCCGAAGTAAGCCAACTTTATTTTTACAACCCGATGGCCAAAAGCTGACTGTAATTCTTAAAGGGGATGAGTTTTTCCATTTCAGAACCACGGTAGATGGTTTTGTTTTGCTTAAAGACAAGAATGGTTTTCTGAAATATGCAAAGAGAGACAAAAATGGAGAGCTTGTAGCTTCTGAGATAACTCCGAATAACGTATCGTGTCGTACCGAATCAGAAAAGAGTTTTCTGAGTTCAGTTAAACCAAATATGATCTTCGGAGATCAGGTGAAGCAACGTACACAAAAGAAAATGATAGAAAGGGCAGTAATTCGACCTCATAATTCGCTACGGTCTGCTACTGCTACTTCCCCCCGTTATTTAGTAGTGTTAGTAAATTTCTCAGATACGGCTTGTTTTTTTTCAAATTCACGATTCAATCAGCAGTTTAACTCGGCCAATTACAATATTGATGGTGCAACAGGGAGTGTAAAGCAATATTTTGCCGATAATTCATCCGGAAAATTTGATCCGGTTTTCGATGTAGTTGGGCCTGTTACCTTATCAAAAAAAATGTCGTACTATGGAGCTAATAATGCTGATGGCTATGATCTACATCCCGATGAAATGGTTTTTGAAGCGTGTCAGTTGCTCGATAGTCAGGTGGATTATTCTCTTTATGATGCCAATTCTGATGGGGTTGTTGATAATGTTTATGTCATTTATGCCGGGTATTCTGAAGCAGAGGGAGCATCTGAGAATACTATCTGGCCTCATGCCTGGTCTGTAAGCAATACGACAAAACTAGATGGCAAACGTATTGGTAATTATTCCTGCTCAAGTGAATTTGTAGGGGTAAAAGATTCAATTATTGATGCAATTGGAACAGCTTGTCACGAATTTTCTCACTCATTAGGCTTAGATGATTTATACGATACAGATTATGATACAAATGGACAGGCATTTGATGTAAATGAATGGAGTTTAATGGCATCCGGATGCTACAATAATGATGGTAAAACACCTTGTAATTTAATTGGTTTGGAGCGCGAAATTTTGGGGTGGGCGACATCAACGCCACTGACCAGTGCTTCAAATGTGACGCTCAATAATATTTCAACAAATCAGTTCTATAAAATACAAACTCAAACTCCCAACGAATATTTCTTGCTGGAAAATAGACAGTTGTTGGGTTGGGATGCGTATTTACCTCATCATGGAATGCTTATTTACCACATCGATAAAACAACCGCCATGTCAACCAGATGGGCAAATAATGAAATTAACGCCTATGCAAATCATCAGTGTGTGGATGTTGTTGAAGCAGATGGGGTAGGTCAGCCTCTTTCATCTGGAGCTTCTTCGTATTGGAGTGGATTAAAGGGAGATCCTTTTCCCGGTACATCAAATGTAACCAATTTTACAGATACATCATCTCCCGGCTCTCTCTCGTGGGCTGGTGTTGCAACAGGAATGCCTGTCACTCAAATTGCAGAGAATGGTGGCGTAATAAGCTTTAAGTTTAAGGGTGGTGATTTATTTGGTGCATTTACTGCATCTCCGGCTTCAAGTATTATCTCGAATGCCTTTACTGCTAACTGGAGTGCTAGTACAAATGCTCAAAAATATTTGTTAAATGTATTTAGTAAAAAAATATTTCCAACAACTCTAACGACTACATCTTTTGGTTTTAGTGGTTATCCTTATGTAGTACCGGATAATTGGGTATTTTCATTTACAGATATTTATGGCACAACCTCTAACTATGGAGTTGCATCTCCATCTTTGAAGTTCGCTTCAGACAAGACTACTTTTACCACCGAAATTTTTCCGGATGTATTGAGTAAGATCTCTTTTTGGATTAAAGGTCAGTCAACGGATGCATTATCTGCTCTTCAGATTGAGGCATCTAAGGATAAAACAACCTGGACTACTGTGGCTACTTTATCAACATTACCAACTACCGGTAAAAACAAAGAATTACTTCTTGATGTATCAAAAGGCTACAAGGTTTTGCGTTTTACTTATTTAAAGAGTGTAGGAAATCTTTCTTTTGATGATTTAACTGTTACGTATGGAGGTAATCATGAGCTATATTTCCTGAAGAATCAGGTAGTAAATTCAGCATTAAATTATAGGGTAACTGGTCTTGATAACAATGGTAAGTATTTCTACAATGTAAGAGCTGTTAATCAGTCAGATACGTCGGCAGTTTCAAATACAATCGAAGTGCAGCTTGCAAGTCCGACAGGGGCTACTAATCATTCAGATGATAGCGTTTTGCGTTTTACTTCATCGGGAGAAAAAATTACAATAGAACTTCGAAAAGCAGAGGAAATGGTTTTGTATGACTTCTCTGGTCGCGTGATTCGTTCTGAAAATCTTCCGGCAGGTACACACACTCTATCTCTCTCTGGTCACAATATTTATATTATAAAAATAGGATCAGTTGTACGTAAGTTTATTCTCTACTAAGGGATTGAAAATGATTAGATAAGAAAGAGACGCAATGTAAATTCGGTATGAATTGCAATGCGTCTCTTTCTTTTTATATATTCAGGCTTCTAATCCAGCTTCACGATGTCCGAAATTTTGTGTATATGCCCCGGGGTTGTCCCGCAACATCCACCAATAATATTGGTGCCTGCAGATAGCAGTTCCGGTAAATGAACAATCATATCATCCGGCGACTCGGGAAAGACCGTATGACCATCGGCACCACATTGGGGCAATCCGGCATTGGCATGAATGATGACAGGAATATCCTGATTTATTGATCTTATTTCGTTTACAATGCTTATCATACCTTCAATTCCGTTGCCGCAGTTAGCCCCAATTATGTCTGCACCGGCATCTACCAGCGTAGTAACCATATCTGCCGGCGATATACCCATCATAGACCGGAATTCGTTGGCGGCTGTTTTTTCGAATGTCATAGTACAAAAAACTTCGCATTGTGTGTTTTCTTTAGCTGCTTTCACGGCGATACGTGCTTCATCAAGATCAGACATTGTTTCGACAAGAATCGCATCTGCACCTCCGGTTTCCAATGCAATTGCCTGCTCTCTGAATGCTTGGTACAACTCGTCTTCTGTCACATCACCCATCATTAAAATTTTTCCGGTCGGTCCTATTGATGCAATTACGTAGGCCGTTTCACCTGCCGCTTCTCTGGATATTTGAGCAGCAGCAATATTAAATTCAGCTACTCTATCGCCAAATCCATAATGTTCAAGTTTAAAACGACTTCCACCAAAGCTGTTGGTTTTTACCATATTGGCACCTGCATCTACATAGCCTTTGGCAATATCATATACATCACTTCTTCGGGTTATATTCCATAATTCGGGACATTCTCCCGGTTTTAGTCCTTTGGCCAAAAGAAATGTTCCCCATGCTCCATCCGAAACAAGTTTTTCGCCATCTTTTACTCGTTGTGTGATTGTTTTCATTGATATAGATTAATTTTGAATTTTAGTAAATTTAATAGATTATATATATGAACTTGTGCTTTCGCATCCGCATACCAGGTTTCGGTCTCCAAATGCGTTATCTATTCGGGCAACATTTACCCAAAACTTATTTTCTCTAATCCACGGAAGCGGATATGCTGCTTTTTTACGGCTATAAGGGTGATTCCATTCGTCTGATGTTACCTCATACTCCGGATGCGGGGAATTAATTAATACATTATTGTCTTTGGGCATTTCACCGGATTGAACCTCTTTTATTTCAGCATAAATCATCAGCATCGCTTCACAAAACCGGTCAAGTTCTGCTTTGCTTTCGCTCTCTGTCGGTTCTATCATCAATGTGCCGGCCACCGGAAAGGATAGAGTAGGGGCATGGAATCCATAGTCAATCAAACGCTTAGCTATATCTGTTTCAGTTATGCCTGTTTCAGATTTTATTTTTCTGCATTCTAAAATTAGTTCGTGGCCAATTCTGTTTTGCTCACCCCGAAACAGAATTCCGTAACTATCCTTTAATCTCTCAGCAACATAGTTCGCACTCAAAATAGCAGCTGCGGTTGCATTGCGTAATCCATCTGCACCCATCATTCGAATATATCCATAGGTTATGGGCAAAACTCCGGCACTGCCATACGGTGCCGACGAAACGGTAATTCCTGCTTGATTTTCGGTGAAATCTGTTTTTGGCAGAAATGGAACCAAATGTTCAGCTACGCAAATAGGGCCTACGCCGGGACCGCCACCTCCGTGAGGAATAGCAAAGGTTTTGTGCAGATTAAGATGACAAACATCGACTCCAATTATTCCGGGATGTGTATAACCAACCTGGGCATTCATATTGGCTCCATCCATGTAAACCTGTCCACCGTTTGCATGGATGATTTCACACATTTCGATAATATTTGTCTCAAAAATACCGTGAGTAGATGGGTAGGTGAGCATAAAGGCCGCAAGTTGCGACTGATATAATTCTGCCTTCTCCTTTAAGTCTGCTAAATCAACATCTCCGTTTTCGGAGCACTTTATCACAATAACATCATATCCGGCTTGAACTGCACTTGCCGGATTTGTTCCATGTGCCGATGACGGAATCAATACTTTTGTTCTGCATCCCTCACCAATACTTTTTTGATACTCGTGTATTACCCGCAAACCGGCATATTCTCCTGCAGCACCCGAATTTGGCTGAAAACTAACGCCTTTTAGTCCGGTTATTTCCGATAAATATTTACTCAGCTCAGATATAATATAGTTATATCCTTCTGTCTGATCAACAGGAGAAAGAGGATGTATATTCTGAAATTCAGCTCTGCTGAGCGGCAATAACTCTGATGCAGCATTGAGTTTCATTGTACACGATCCCAGGGAAATCATTGAGTGTGTCAATGAAATGTCTTTTCTTTCGAGTTTTTTGATATATCTCATCAACTCGGTTTCTGTATGATATTTATTGAATACTTCTTGTTTTAATATCTCGGATATACGAAGAAATGAAGGATCGAATGTGATTTTTTCTTCAATATCGGTCGAAATAATCAGATCCTTTTTTTTCGATTTTGCGAATATGTTCAACAAAGTTTGAATGTCATCCTGGGTTGTTGCTTCGTCAACGCTTATTTTTATGATCTCTTTTGATGTGTAGTTGAGATTAATATCTGCAGCCAATGCAGCGGTGCGGATATTTTGATATTCTACTTCATCTCTAACTGAAATACATAATGTGTCAAAATAGTTTGTGGAATTGACTACATAATCCATCATTTTCAATTCAGACGCTATTTTACTGGTCATAAAATGAATGTTTTCTGCGATCTGACGGATTCCTTTGTATCCGTGATAGATTGCATAAAAACCGGCCATTGTAGCTAAAAGAGCCTGCGAGGTACATATATTTGATGTTGCTTTCTCTCTTTTAATATGTTGTTCGCGTGTTTGAAGAGCCATTCTCAATGCCTGTTTTCCATGGGCATCTTTCGAAATTCCGATAATTCGCCCCGGAACACTCCGTTTGTATTCTTCTCTCGTGGCAAAATAGGCAGCAGACGGACCTCCATAAAACATAGGAATCCCGAAGCGTTGTGTGCTTCCGAATACAATATCTGCACCCCATTCTCCGGGTGGAATGAGCAGTGCGAGACTCAGAATATCGGCTGCAACCCCTACTTTAATTTTCGCTTTACCGGCTTGTGCGGTTAGTTGTGAATAATTTTCAATCGACCCGTCACTATTTGGGTATTGAAGCAATATCCCAAAAACTTTTTCAGATAAATCAAAAAAATTATAATCGCCTGTTTGCAGTTCTATCCCCTGCAATTCAGTTCGGGTTTTTAGAACAGAAAGAGTTTGAGGAAACATCTTTTCATCCACCAAAAGAACATTTGCTCCTCTTTTTTGCTGATCTTTATCCCGAAGATTAAACATCATCAGGGCAGCCTCGGCGGCAGCCGTCGCCTCATCCAGCAGCGAACAATTGGCAAGATTCATGCCAGTTAACTCCATTATAAGGGTCTGAAAATTGAGTAATGCCTCTAATCTACCCTGAGAAATCTCCGCCTGATAAGGAGTGTAGGACGTGTACCAAACCGGATTCTCAAAAACATTGCGCAGTACGGGGGCTGGCATATAAGTCCCATACCAGCCTTGCCCGATAAAACTTTTATATTTTTTGTTTAATTGAGCAACCCGATAAATATGGTTCGCATACTCCTGTTCACTCATTGATTCAGGTAGATTCAGTGCTTTATTCAACCTGATATCTCCGGGTATAGTCTGATTAATTAATTCTTCTACTGATTTTACGCCTAAAATATCCAGCATAATATCTCTTTCGCCGGGCGAAATCCCAATATGACGTTCAGAAAACTGTTCTTTGTTCATTGTGATATATTAATATGTTGGGAATGAATTAAATATCTTTAAAAATACCAACTACCTGAGAAAAAAAATACCAGATATATCAGTGTAAATATTTATTTAACGTAAAAATTATTGGCCTTTTCATAGCCAATAGATGTTTCTGGTCCATGCCCCGGAAATACTCTGGTTGTGTCTGGTAATACAAACAATTTATTCTTAATTCCGGAAATCAATGTGTCAAAATTACCACCGGGCAAATCTGTTCTGCCAATACTTCGCTGAAAGAGTACATCACCTGTAAAAAGAAGCCCCTCTTTTTCGTTGTATAAAACGATGCTGCCCGGAGAATGTCCGGGCACATGTATAGCTTTTAGTTTTTGACGACCAAAAGAAATTATATCTCCTTCTTTGATGTAATTTCCAATTCTGGGTGTCGGTTCTGTAATTTTAAATCCAAAACGGGCAGCCTGCTCAGGCAAATGTTTCAGAAAATCTTCATCCATACTATGGGCAGATAACTCAACCCCAAATGTATCGCAAACAAAATTTGCACCAAAACAGTGGTCAAAGTGCAGATGCGTATTTATCAGATGTTTTACATCTAACTCATTGTCATATATAAATTCTTTTAACTCTTGTTTCTCGTTGGGTTTATGGCATCCGGCATCAATGATTACACACTCATCAGTTTCGTCATATAAAATATATGTGTTTTCTTCCACTAAATTAAAAACAAATGTTTTTATCTTCATATCTCTCAGAATTATAGTTATTTATATAGTAAAATAGAACGCGGAAATTGATATATATGAAAATTTTACAGAGGTACGAAAACAACTTTTTTTGTTAGAAAAAATTCTTCTTTGAAGTTCGTTTTCAGGTCTGCTTCCAATACTTTATTTTTAAATGGTTTTGTCTCATTTTGCAGCTCACCACCTTTTAAACAAATCAACCCGTTGGGTAAGCTGTTGATTTGCTCCTTTTTTATGTTTTTTTGAACAATACGAACCAAATCTCCCAATGGCATAACAGCCCGGCTAACCACAAAATCGAATTTTCTTTTTTCTTCTTCCGCACCACAATGCCTTGTAGTAACATTGGTAAGCCCTATCGCTGCGGCTACTTCGCTCGCCACCATCACTTTTTTGCCAATTCTATCTACCAAATGAAATGTACAGTCGGGAAAAAGTATTGCCAGGGGAATGCCCGGAAATCCCCCTCCCGTTCCCACATCCATTATTTCAGAACCCGATTTAAAGGATATCAATTTGGCTATACCCAAAGAGTGTAATACATGATGCGTGTACAAATTTTCGATATCTTTGCGCGAAATCAGATTTATCTTGCTATTCCAGTCTGAGTATAAATCAAAAAGCGCGGCAAACTGAGTCTTCTGGCTTTCTGTTAGCTCCGGAAAATATTTCAGAATTATATTCATTGAATTTTATTTATAAAATCAGTAAGCGGATGATTGGCTTTAAAATAGGGTTTCAGCTCTTTAAATGGAACTGTAACAGTTATTGAACCTAATGCGTAAGCTGCAATATCATAAGGATTGTATGACCAGGTGATGCCCTTTTCCGAAACAGAGATATTTCCATTGGGCATAATTTCTTTCACGCTAAAAAAACCAATCTCTTCCAGTTTTGAGGAATCATCCACATTATTGGCTTTCACCAGATTATTTACAATTAATGTAGCTAGTTTTTCGTTATTTTCCTCATCAAAGAGATCATCTTGTTTGAGAGCAAGTCCCTTGTCTGTCAACAATATAGTATAGGTATCCGTGTTCATGCCGTGTGCACCACCGGTATATTCAAATCGTCTGACAACGTAGCTAAGTATTCCGTTTTTGTTGTATATAATATCCAGATTAATTCTGTTTTCATACGAAAAAAGAGTCTCTGAAGAGGCATACTCGGCATCCTCTTCGTTCAGAGTTTTGTGCTCTTTTTGAAGTTCAAGATAATCTTTTTCCAGTTTTGAATAATCATTGAAATAATTACGGATATAGATTTCAGCTACCTTCTCAATCGTTTGGTGAGTTTCCGATACCTCAAATAATGAGTTTAGAAAACTTTTATAAATAAAGGAACGGCTTTTTTCAGGTGTCGAATTTTGGGGTATTTTCAAATCAAACTCCACCTTTGCAAACGATTTGGTCGTATCATTAAACAAATGTTTTTTTTCAATGATCCTGATTGAATCAAAACCAATTCCACTCTCGTCATCATCTCCGTTTCGTTTGTCTGTACAGGAAAACAAACCGATAGAAGTGCATATTATAGCGATTAATGTAATCGAAAAATACTGTTTCATGTGTGTGGTATTTTTTTTTGTATATTCTGCAAAGGTAGTATTTTTTCTAATTCAATGTTATTTGTTTAACACAAAAGAGAGGTATCCTTCACACAAACAGAATGAAGAATACCTCAATTATGATTTAATATTATATAATTCAACTTTCGCAAGCTCCAATTAACCCGCTTGCATTAGGTTGTTGATATTTATCAATTTTATAAGTCTCTCATTATCAGATACTAATTTTTCGATTAAGATTTCAGTATCTGTATTGAATATTTCGGACAATTCTGATATTATCTCAGTGATTATCAGCCAGATTTGCTCAGCAACAGTTAGCTTTAATGTATCTTTCTGCGAAGCTCTAAATAGCTCACCCAAGGTTTCGTAATCATTGAATCGTTTTACCACTGAAAGAAGGTTGTATTGAAGCATACAAAGCGTTGTGGCTGCAATCTGAGCATCAAAATCTTGCGACTGACATTTTCCTAAACCCAAGTGCTGCTTGCTTTCTTTAAAAAATACCTCTACCGACCAGCGGGTTGAGTAGATTTTGTAAGCTTGCTCAAAAGTCAGCTCCGTATTGGTTGTCATCATGCCATTCCAATTGCCTTTTTTTGAGGACTTACAGAAAAATAATTTCACCTGCACACCCTTGAACTCTACAGTTGTTTGCGTGTAATAATAACCTAGTAATTTTGAACGCTTGGTCATTCTTTTGCGACCAAGAAGATCAACTATTTCTCTCGAGGTTAGACTCTTATCAAAAACATTGTAGCGAGTTTTACCCATTTTTTATCATCCCGATAAGATGACACTTGATTCGACGGGATACTATGAATTTGACCAATTCAAAACAGGTAAACCAGCTATCGACAAGCACATAATCAAAGCGAATACCTTTTGTTATAGCTAAGCGAATCATCTTAATCATAGAGTCGATTTTACTCAAAGTGTAATCGCTCGTGCGCTCAATGCCTTTACTGGATTTGTCTCGTTTTTTACTGAAACGTTTTTTCGCTTGTGCAGGTGTTAATCCATAAGGCTTACTTTTGTTTTTACCTTCCTCTCCATGCAGACTAAAGTCTAAGGAAAAGAAGCTCTTGCCATCGTGATAACCCATGAAAAGCCCCTTAAATCCAAGTTTTGACGTGTGCGTTACATGAGAAAATATTTTACCAATCAGCTCTATTTGTCGTCCTGTTTTTGGCAAATCCGTATCATCAATAATCAAGCAGCGCGGATTTGATGTGCCTGACTCACTATTGTTATCAACTTTACGAATGAGCGACATTGTAAGGCTGTATGCAAAGCTGCGCCAATCTATTGAGCTGTCATTAATCAACCGGTAAAATACGTCCTTTCCACACGACAAAAAGCGATACAGCACCGAATCGGCATACTGCCAGGTGGTCTTGATATCGAAGAATGGAAATAATAGCAAAAGAATAAGCTTATTACGATTACTAAACTTGAGGTTATTGGCTTGAGCAAAGCCAAATCTTTTGTCCGAAAATGTCAAAGAGCATATGAGGCTAAAAATTGCTTCTATGGCTTTTTCACTTGTAGCAAAAAAGCTATTTATCTCTGAAAATATTATTGTATCTTTGTGTCGCAGCATATTGTTTGGTTTTTGTTTGGCGACATAAAGTTACTGATTTTCAGAGACTTCACCAAATCAATATGCTGCTATTTTGTTATAAATTAGCAAGTTATTTTGCTTGCGAAAGTTGAATTATATAATATATTTACACGAAATCTTCAGAGTAAAATGCACCGGGCAGAGTTCTGCAATTGTATTGCGAAGCCATGATTTCGCCATATGCGCCAGCCGAACGTAGTGCAATATAATCACCACGTTTTGTTTTATTCAATTCTACAGCCTTACCGAATGTATCCGACGACTCACAAATTGGTCCAACTATGTCGTATGCTTCATTTGTCTCTTCTGAACTGATATTTTCGATTTTATGGTATGCCTGATAGAGTGCCGGACGAATTAAATCAGTCATACCTGCATCTACAATAGCAAATTTCTTGTTTACGCCCTCTTTTACATACAGCACTTTGGTTATAAGGCTTCCACTTTGACAAACTATTGAACGCCCCAGCTCAAAATGAAGACTCTGGCCTGGTCTCAATTTCAGGTGTTTGTCGAATGTGGCAAAATAACTGCCGAAATCAGGCATTGGCTGATTGTTGGGATTTTGATAGTCAATTCCCAGTCCACCACCTACGTTAATAATCTCAAGATTTACTTTTCTGGTTGCTAACTGCTCTTGCAATTCATTAATTCTAATACATAAACTCTCGAAATCACTCATGTCGGTGATTTGAGAGCCAATATGAAAGTGAAGTCCGATTAATTTCAGATTGGTCAGTTTTTCCACTACATCAATTACTTCATTCATTTGGGTAAGGCTTATACCAAACTTGTTTTCTTTGAGTCCGGTAGTAATATAGTGGTGTGTGTTTGCTGCTACATCGGGGTTAATGCGAAGTGCAACAGATGCCACTTTGCCTTTTGCTGCGGCCAGTTCATTAATAACTTCAAGTTCGGGGATTGATTCTGCATTGAAACAAAATATGTTATTATCAAGTCCCAGATTAATCTCCCAATCAGATTTTCCAACACCTGCAAATACAATTTTCTCCGCCGCGAATCCAGCATTAAGTGCAGCCTGAATTTCACCACCACTTACACAATCAACACCCAGACCATTTTCTTTTATAATAGTCAGTAATTTACCATTTGCATTCGCTTTTATCGCATAGTGAACATGATAGTTTGCGTATTTTTGTGATTCTCTGTTTACTGTGTTCAGTGTCTCTTTCAGTAAATCAGTATCATAAAAATAGAACGGTGTCTGCAAATTATTAAATTTTTCAACCGGGAATTTTCCTTTTGTATCCATATCTTTTATTTTATTTTTGATTTATACAGGGAATAGCATATCCGATTGTGTATATTTTATTCAGAATATGCTCTTCTGATTGTTATTTAATTTAAAGACGCAATGTTCCCATGATATAGTATGTTTCATGGATTCATTGCGTCTTAATGTTCTTGAAATCAGATCTTCTGATCGTCTGATATTATGCGTTAAACAGATGATCGCTCAATGCCTGGAGTGAGCGTTTTTTATCTTCTGCTTTTACCAGAAACGAAATGTTATAGTTGCTTCCACCATACGAAATCATCCGTACAGGTATATCTTTCAAAGCATTAACAACCTGTGCTTCAAAACCCAGATTCGTCCATTGCAAGTCGCCGGTTACACAAATAATAACCATATCCTTATCCACCGAAACTGTTCCGAACTTCTTCAAATCATTCACGATATCATCCAGGCGCTTGGTATTATCTATGGTCAATGAAACACCAACCTCAGATGTTGTTACCATATCTATAGCTGTTTGATGGCTTTCGAAAATCTCAAAAACTTTTCTAAGAAAACCGTATGCAAGCAACATTCTGCCCGATTTAATACGTATTGCTGTGATGCCGTCTTTTGCTGCAACAGCTTTTATTTTGTTTGGCTCTGATTCGTTACAAATCAATGTTCCGGGTGCCGAAGGCTCCATTGTATTGAGTAATCTAACCGGAATGTTTGCCAGTTTGGTCGGCAAAATACAGGTTGGGTGCAGAATTTTAGCCCCAAAATAGGCCAACTCAGCAGCTTCGTCAAAATTAAGTTGTCTTACTGGCGACGTTTTGTCTACAAAACGGGGATCATTGTTGTGCATTCCGTCAATATCTGTCCAGATTTGAACCTCTTCCGACATGATTGCTGCACCAATCAAAGAAGCGGTATAGTCGCTACCACCACGTTGCAGGTTGTCAATCTCTCCGTATGCATTTTTGCATATGTAGCCCTGAGTGATAAATAGTTCTGCATCAGGGTACATTTCGAGTTGTTTTGCCAGATTTTCCTTGATGTATGCTAAATCCGGTTCTGCGTTTTTATCTGTACGCATATAATCTAGCGCCGGAAGCAAAATAGATTTCACGCCCGTTTCGTTCAGATAATTGTTAACAATTGCAGTTGACATTAATTCACCCTGTGCCAACACAATTTTTTCTTCGAACAGGGTAAACAGATTTTGAGACAAAGCACGAATATCATTGAAAATACCTTTCAATACATCCATTGTTTTGTTTTTATATTCATCGGTTGTAAACAATTCGTCAACTACCTGCTTGTACTTCTTTTCAAGCTTGATAATAATTTCGTTTGCACCATCCGGATTTTTCTTGTAAAGATAATCGGAAATTTCAACGAGGGTATTGGTTGTACCCGACATGGCAGAAAGCACAACAACGTTTCTTTCTCCATTACAAATTAATTTGGCTACATCTTTCATTCTTTGTGCGGAACCTACAGAAGTGCCACCAAACTTTAAAACTTTCATTTTCCGTTGTAAATTAAAGGATTAAGTGTAAAATATTTTTTCTTGCACCGTATCGGGCAGAATAAGTTTGTACTATCTGAAATGCAACATCTCTGAAACTTATTGTGTCCGGTTTTAAGTGTGCTCCAAAAAATCGTGCAAATTTAATATAATTAATTGATTTATAAAGACGAATCTTCTGATATTGTCAGTTCTTCGTCTTTGCAAATCATCACCTTGCAGGGAAATTCTTTCACAAAACGATGATTGTGGGTACTCATAATTACAGCGGTACCCGTTTCGCAAATGCTTTGTAATAATTTTACAATCTGATCTCCGGTAGTAGGGTCTAAGTTGCCTGTTGGTTCATCCGCCAGGATGATTGCCGGCGAATTGAGCAAAGCCCGCGCAATTACAATACGTTGCTGCTCTCCGCCCGAAAGTTCGTGTGGCATTTTTTCACCTGTCCCTCCCATATTCACCTGCTCCAAAACCTCGTCTATCCGGGCTTTTATCTCCAATTTGTTTTTCCAGCCTGTTACTTTAAGCACAAATTTCAGATTCTCAAATACATTTCGGTCTGTCAGCAACTGAAAATCCTGAAAAACGATACCCATTTTCTTCCTTAACTGAGGTATCTGTTTGCTTTTTATTCGATGCAAATCAAATTCGAGAACAGACGCAGTACCATTTGTTACCGGTATTTCCGCATATATAGTCTTTAACAGACTGCTTTTTCCCGAACCAACAGAGCCTATCACATAGAGGAATTCCCCTTTTCGAAGTTCCAAATGAATATTCTTTAAAACAAGGTTGTCCTGACGGTAAATATCAACACCCTGATAGTGAATCAATGTTTCCATTAAAAAGGGAATTTAGTTGTTGTTACTCTTTGTGTCTTTTCTTCAGCTCCTGAGCCAGATCCTCTAGCCGGTGTCCCTTCGAAGTTAATAATACAATCAAATGATAGATCAAATCAGATGCCTCGTAAAGGAATCCTTCTTCTGTTCCGTTCGTTGCTTCAATAACTGTCTCAACAGCCTCTTCTCCAACCTTCTGAGCCATTCTGTTTACACCTTTTTTAAACAAAGAGGTAGTATATGATCCTTCGGGCATTTCGCGGTATCGTTTGTCAATGAAATCCTGTAAATATTGCAGGAAGAGAATCGGATTGCTGTTGACTTCTTCAAAACAAGTGTCGCTTCCGGTATGGCAAACAGGTCCTGCGGGAACTACTTTTATCAGTAACGTATCCTGATCGCAATCTTCAGAAATGCTTTTTACGTGAAGAAAATTACCACTCTCTTCGCCCTTGGTCCAAAGTCTGTTTTTGGTGCGGCTGAAAAATGTAACTTTGCCTGTTTCTACGGTTTTGTTGTAGGCCATCTCGTTCATAAAACCGAGCATAAGCACCTTGGAGGTTTGACTGTCCTGTATAATAGCGGGCACTAAACCGCCCATTTTATTGAAATCAATCATAAGTCTGTGGTTGATAATTGGTATATTTGCGCAAAGATAATTATTTTTTTTCTATATAACTATATCCTTTTCGTGCGTTGTGGTTAATTTTGCTTTGCCGCCTCATCTTTAAATTCATTCATTGATTGGTTTTTATATACCGCTTTTTGATTTGTAAAATGCGCTGAGACTTTTTTTGTCTGATACTTTGCTTCTTCAGATTAATAATTTGTGTGTTTTTATTCTTTAATGGTAGTTATTGATTTTAATTTGTAATTTTCGTAGAATCTGAATCTTTTATCTCGTGTGAAAATATTCATCTATAAACAAAAATTGTATATTTGTAGAAACCATAAAATCACACGACCATGAATATAGAGAGAGTTATGTATGATCTGGAAAGCAGACATCCCGGTGAAGTAGAATTCCTTCAGGCTGTAAAAGAGGTTTTGATTTCTATTGCAGATATCTACAATCAACATCCTGAATTTGAAAAACTAAAGATAGTTGAACGTTTAGTCGAACCCGACCGTATTATTACATTTAAAGTGCCCTGGATAGATGATCGCGGAAATGTTCAGGTGAATATCGGGTATAGGGTGCAGTTCAACAATGCTATAGGTCCATACAAAGGCGGATTGCGTTTTCACCCCTCAGTTAATCTTTCCATTCTGAAATTTCTTGGTTTTGAGCAGATTTTTAAGAATGCGCTCACAACGTTACCGATGGGTGGTGCCAAAGGAGGCAGCGATTTTAATGTGAAAGGCAAATCCGATGCCGAAGTAATGCGGTTTTGTCAGGCCTTTATGCTTGAATTGTGGCGACATGTGGGGCCAAACACAGATATTCCAGCCGGAGATATTGGCGTCGGAGCCCGCGAAATTGGCTATATTTATGGAATGTATCGTAAACTGATGCACGAAAATACCGGAACATTCACGGGCAAGGGGCTTGAGTATGGTGGATCTTTAATCAGACCTGAAGCAACCGGTTTTGGTGGACTCTATTTCCTGAATCAGATGTTGCAGATGAATGGCGATTCCATTGAGGGAAAACGGGTTTCAATATCCGGTTTTGGAAATGTTGCCTGGGGGGCTGCCACCAAAGCAACCGATATGGGGGCCCGGGTGATTACGATTTCAGGGCCTGATGGTTTTGTGTATGATCCGGATGGTATTTCGGGTGAAAAGATTGATTATATGCTCGAGCTGCGGGATACAGCCAACGATATTGTGCAACCCTATGCTGAAAAATTTGGTGTTCAGTTTTTTGCCGACAAACGCCCCTGGGAAATAAAAACAGATATAGCTTTGCCCTGCGCAACACAAAATGAGTTGAATAAATCAGATGCTGAAAATTTGATTAGAAATGGCGTTTCTTATGTTGCCGAGATATCCAATATGGGTTGTACACCGGAGGCTATAGATCTGTTTTTGGAACACAAAATTCCTTACGGCCCCGGGAAGGCTGTTAATGCCGGAGGTGTTGCTACATCGGGGCTCGAAATGACCCAAAATGCCATGCACCTTTCCTGGTCGGCAGACGAAGTAGATGCCAGACTCAGAACAATTATGCAGAATATACACCAACAATGCGTTAAATTTGGCCGGGAAGAGGATGGTTACATTAACTATATGAAGGGTGCAAATATTGCCGGATTTATGAAAGTAGCACGCGCTATGGTGGCTCAGGGGGTTGTATAATCCGATGAAAATATATACATTTGCAACAGGTCGTGTTAATTTTGACCTCTGTTTATGTATTTCGGATTAATAACCATGAGACATTTCCTGCTGATTTTGACTTTTCTGCTTTCGCCTGTTGCTTCTCTATATTCTTCTGAGAAAAAAGTTGAGATAGGGCGGGTTTCCTATTATTCTCATAAGCTGCAGGGCAGGAAGATGACGAATGGAGAGTGCTATTCATCCGGTAGTTTTGTGGCGGCTCACAGGAGATATCCGCTGGGCACAATATTGAAAGTGACCAATGTGGAGAACGGAAAATTTGTATTGGTGAGAGTGACCGACAGAGGTCCTTATCATTGCAGCAGGGTGATTGATATCTCTTTTGCAGCAGCCGTCAGTATTGATATGGTGCAATCAGGACATGCTATTGTATCAGTTGAAGAGGCAGACCGGTTACGGGATTTTTTTTACACCGATTCGTTGAGCCTGAAATATTCAATTCTTTTTATCGACTGTTGTCGTCGATTAAATGTGCCTGATAAATTTATCTTTCAAAATAAAAAAGGGGCCTTCTGAATATCAGAAAGCCCCTGCTTTTTGTAAATCGCTATGTATTATGCGTTTTCAACCTCTTTAGCATAAGCTTCGATTGTAGAAACCGGCAATTCGGTAACTTCAGCAATCAAGGCATAATCGAGACCTTTTTTAATCATTCTGATTGCAATTGCTTTGTTCTTTTCAATCTGATCGAAAATCATGTTTGAAAGATATTTAAGCGATTCCATCATTCTTCGTTTGCTATCTTTGCTCTTGAAGTCAATTCCGCAGAATGAAGATATATTCTTATGCAAAACCAGATAGTAGATACCAGCGATAATAGTTGAGGTTATCATTGTGATATCCACATTGCTCTTTTCAAAATACTTGGCAAGCGTAGTGATTTCGTCTCTTGTTTCAGTTTCTCTTCTTTGTGCAATTTTACGAATGAAGGGGGTATCTTCGTAAAGTTCCCAAAGGATAATGTTTCTGAAATCACGGCTTTCGTCCATGGCACGATAAAGTTCTTTCAGTAAATTGGTGTAAACTGAATGCATATCCAAATCTCCGGCAGCATCAACTTTGCCTTCGAATGCACGTTGCATGATAAATTTCATCCAATAGTCGTTTTTCAGGATATACTCTTCGAGTACCTTATCAAACGTGCCATAGTTTCTGTAAATAAAAGGTTTCTCTACTTTGGCCTGAATGGCTACCGAATTGATACCCAGTTTACCAAAACCTTGGTCGCTGATTACAACTGATACAGCCTTCATAATCTCGCTGTTTATCAGCTTTTTACTTCTGCGGATACGTTTTTTTTTCGTAACTTCTCCGCCTTCTTGTGATTCTTTCATAATTGATAGGGTTTAACTTGTTATTGTTGAGGGTAAAAGTAAATACTTGGGGTCATGCTACAATTTTCGACCCAAAAGTACAAACATATATTTAATTTGCAAAGTTTTTTGGTTGTTTTTTTTGTTTGGTTATTTATTTTCTTAGTAAATGTGATTAATTAAGTGCAAATAAGGGGATTGCTTGTGTTTCTGATTCTTATTGGAAACGAAGTGTATATACCGGTAATTCGACCTGTATTATTCATTTCAGTCAATTATTTGGGCCTAAAACGAACATTTGATTCAGATATGCAGAAAAAAAAGCAGGATTAGATGTATATTCAAAAGAAAAAACGTATCTTTGCGCCGCTAATATAAAAGCGATTATTAATTTATTTTAAAAACAAAAATCAATGGCAACAAAAATTAGATTACAAAGATTTGGACGTAAAGGATATGCGTTCTATCAGGTTGTAGTTGCTGACAGCAGGGCTCCACGAGATGGTAAGTTTATTGAAAGGATTGGTTCTTATAATCCGAACACAAATCCTGCTACAATAGATTTAAATTTCGAAAGAGCTTTGTATTGGCTGCAAGTAGGAGCACAACCTACTGACACTGCAAGAAGCATCCTTTCTAAAGAGGGTGTTTTGTTGAAAAAACATTTAGAGGGTGGTGTTAAAAAAGGTGCGTTTACAGCTGAGGAAGCAGTTTCTCGTTTTGAGAAATGGGTGAGCACAAAACAATCAACTGTTCAAACTCAAAAATCAAAATTGAGCGAAGCTGCAAAAATTGAAGCTGCAAAAAGATTAGAAGCTGAAAAAGAGATCAATAAAGCAAAAGCTGAGGCTTTGGCTCAAAAATTGGCCGCTAAGAATGTTTCTGAAGTTGTGGAAGAGAGCGTTGAAGCTCCCGTTGAAGAAACTCCGGCTGCGGAATAAATTCAAACTTCTCAAAAAGACTGAAAGTCCCTTCCGAATCTTCGGAAGGGACTTTTTTTATCCCATTTAATTAATTTGAGTCAGTCATTTTTTTTTTATTCATATATCTTTTCCTATATTTGCCTAAATTAATTAAGAGGTAATGTTTGATCTAGATAGAATTCAAGAGATTTGGATAACAATTTCCAGAAATAAAATGAGAAGTACGCTTACTGCATTTGGCGTATTTTGGGGAATTTTTATGCTGGTTGTTATGGCGGGTTCGGGCAAAGGTCTCGAAAATGGAATTATGGCCGGAATACGTGGATTTTCTACAAATTCCGCATTCTTCTGGGCCGGGACAACGTCTGAACCATACAAGGGATTCCGAAAAGGCCGTTCCTGGAATCTGAAGAACGGCGATGTGGAAATTATTAAGAGCAAAGTGCCCCATATTGAGTATGTTACACCAATGCTTTTTGGCGGAAATTCACCCAAGAATACGATCTATAAAGATAAATCCGGCGGATATAATGTAAAAGGATTTTATCCGGTTTATGATAAGATTGATCATCAACAGTTGATTTATGGTCGTTTTATTAATGATATTGATATTCGCGAAAAGAGAAAGGTTTGTGTTATCGGACGAAAAGTGTATCAGGATCTTTTTCAGAGAAATAGTGTTCCACTGGGCGAATTGATTAAGGTTAACGGAATATATTATACTGTTGTTGGGGTCATAAATCCGGTTACTGTAATCAATATTAATGGTCCGATGGAGGAGAGTATTATATTGCCGATTACTACAATGCAGCAGGCATATAATATGGGAGATGAGGTGCATTTGCTGGCAATTACTGCCGTCGAAGGGGCTAGAATCAGCGAAATTGAAGAGGATATCAAACGGGTGTTGAAGCTCGAACATCAGATTTCACCAACCGATGCTCAGGCCGTAGGTGGGGTCAATCTTGAGAAGCAGTTTACCATGTTTCATTATCTGTTTTTGGGCATAGCTATTCTGATATGGATAGTAGGGCTGGGGACACTATTTGCCGGGGTGGTAGGAGTTAGTAATATTATGTTGGTAACCGTCAGAGAACGTACAAAAGAGATTGGAATCCGAAGAGCATTGGGTGCGAAACCGGGTGTTATCATACGCCAGATTATCAGCGAAAGCGTTCTGCTTACTTTGTTGGCGGGAGTGACGGGTTTGTGTAGCGGAGTGGGTATTTTGGCCATAGTCGACTATTTTATTTCTGCAAGCAGAGAGAATACTCAGGAAGGAACATTTTTTCTTAATCCTCAGATTAGCTTCGGAATAGCAGTTTCATCTTTGATTATATTAGTTGTGGCAGGAGTTTTTGCAGGGTTTATTCCGGCATGGAGGGCGATGAAAATAAAAGCGATTGATGCAATTCGCGAAGAGTAGGGGCAATTGTGATTACATTAAATAATTAAATAAGAATATGAAAAAGATTTTGAGAATAGTGCTGATTGTGCTTTTTTGCGCATCGATGATTGGTATGTTGGTATTTCTTTGGAAGAAATCACAGCCTGAGAAAGAGGTGTTTGAGATTGTTTTGCCCAAAATGGGTGTTGTTGAGAAAAAAACAGTGGCTACCGGCAAAGTCTCACCCAGAAACGAGGTGCTTATCAAACCTCAGATTTCCGGTATTGTAGAGAAGGTTTACAAAGAAGCCGGCCAGCTGGTGGTTGCCGGTGAGATTATTGCAAAAGTGAAAGTGATTCCGGATATGGGTACCCTCGTGGCTGCTGAGTCGAGAGTAAATCTATCACAAATCAATCTCAATCAGGTGAGATCGGAGCATAACCGGCAGCGCGAACTTTATAAAAAAGGGATTATCTCTAAGGATGAATTTGAAAAATCGGAGGCAAACTTCAAGAAATCAGTCGAGGAGCTGGATAATGCCACCGAGTCGTTGCAGATTGCCAGAGAAGGTATCTCTAAAAGATCGGCAAAGTACAGCACCACGCAAATAAAGGCTACTGTTTCGGGTATGATACTCGATGTGCCGGTTAAGGTAGGGAATTCGGTTATTCAATCGAATAATTTCAATGATGGAACTACAATTGCAACTATTGCCAATATGAATGATATGCTCTTTGTGGGTAAGATTGACGAAACTGAAGTTGGACGTATTCAGGAGGGAATGTCGATAAAATTAACTGTTGGAGCTTTGCAGGATCAGAAGTTTGATGCTGTATTGGAGTATATTTCACCCAAAGGAGTTGAAGAGAATGGTGCTATTCTGTTCGAAATAAAGGCTGCGGCTAAAATTCCGAAAAATGTATTTCTGAGAGCCGGTTACAGTGCCAATGCAGAGATTACCCTGGGGAAAAAAGAGAATGTAATGATAATACCCGAAAACACGGTTGAGTTCAGCAACGACTCGGCATTTGTAAGAGAGTTGAAGAGCGAAAAACCGGAACAGGTTTTCGAGAAACGGAGAATTATTATCGGCATGTCTGATGGTATTAATATTGAGGTTAAATCGGGCTTGAAACTTACAGCTAAACTGAGAGGAAACAAGATCGAAAAGGTTGAGAATAAGTCTGATAAATAGTTTATATACGGCTATTTGTATATCAAAGTTGAGAATTTTTTATTAAAACGTGACCAAATGAAGAAAATATGGTTTCTGATACCTCTGGCGTCAATTCAGATTTGTGCTTTAGCGCAAACAAAGTGGTCGTTGCGTCAATGTGTGGATTATGCATTAAAACACAATATTCAGATAAAGCAAAAGCAGATAGAAAAAGAGAGTGCCGGGATTAATCTTCATACACTCAAAATGAGCAGATTGCCTGATTTGAATGCTTCGGCCAGTCAGAGCTTTGACTTCGGGCGTTCTACTACCCGCGAGGGGGTAAAAAAGGATAACAGTTCGTCAACAATGGGAGTGGGGATCAGTAGTAGCATGCCTCTGTTTACCGGTTTTCGCATTCCCAATCAAATTGAGGCTGGTCGGTTGCAGCTCAAAGCGGCCTTGTATGATATTGAAAAAGCCAAAGAGGATGTATCTCTCAATATTATCTCTACTTTTTTGCAGGTGTTATACAACAGAGAGTTGTATCTGGTAGCGCAGGATCAGAATGCGCTTTACAAAAAGCAGACAGAGCGTGCTCACGAGCTTGTCTTGGCGGGTAGTGTGCCCGAGTCGGAATGGATACAGATGCGTGCTACTTTGGCAAATAGCGAGAGTCAGCTGGTGGGTAGCAAAACTACATTGGATTTGTCGTTGGTCGATTTGGCTCATCTGATGGAATTAGATGATATTGCCGGATTTGATATCGAGGTTCCCCGGGTTGATAGTGTGCTGATTGATGATATCTCTCAGTTAAATAATATGGGAAGTCTGATTGAAAGGGCAAAAACAGACAGGCCGGCCCTGAAATCTGCCGAAATGCGCCTGGCCGTTAGTCATAGAAATCTGGCTGTGGCTAAATCGGGTTATTATCCGACGCTCAGTCTTGGTGCTTCATACAACAATGGATATTACTACATGTACAATCTTCCGGATGGTGCGTCTAATTCCTCTTTTTCTGATCAGATGAAACAGAATGCCAGCCGTTCAATCGGATTGTCGCTCTCTGTTCCTGTTTTTAACAGATTCGAAACCTCTGGCCGCGTAAAACAGGCGAAAGCTGATATTGCGATGCAGCAGCTCTCTCTCGATGCCGCGAGACGAACTTTGGTCAAAGAGGTGCAGCAGGCTTATCTCAATGCGATAGCTGCGCGAGAGAAGATGACGGCTGCGCAGGTATCAGCCGGGGCGGCCAAAGTGGCACAAAATTATATGAAGGAGCGTTTTGATGCAGGTAAATCAACCAGCTTTGAGTTGAATGAAAGCAACAACCGGTTGGTGAAGGCGCTGTCTGAGCAGATTCAGGCGAAATATGATTTTATATTCCGTTGTAAGATTCTCAGTTTTTACAGCGGAAAACCGCTTTTTTAATTTCTCTGCCTTTGATAGTGGTTCGATATCAACCGAATTTGCGCTTAATTATTTGGTAATGTGTGGTAAAAGTTGTAATTTTGCACCGCTTTTCGTAATCTCTGACAGGAAATAGTGTTGCCTGTGAATATTGCGACAATATCAACATTTTAAATTCAATAAAAATGGATTTTATTAAAATTGCCGAAGAGTCTTTCGAAGCCGGTAAACAGCATCCAAGCTTTAAGAGCGGTGATACTATCACTGTTGCTTATCGTATCAAAGAGGGTAACAAAGAGCGTATCCAGGAGTATCGTGGTGATGTTATCCGTATCTCAGGACACGGAATCAACAAACGCTTTACTGTGCGTAAAATTTCTAACAACGTAGGTGTTGAGCGTATTTTCCCGATCAACTCTCCGTTTATCGAAAGCATTACTCTGAACAAGGTTGGTAAAGTACGTCGTGCTAAACTGTACTATCTTCGTAAACTTACCGGTAAAAAAGCAAGAATTAAAGAGAAAAGAGTGTAGTTCACTTTTTTATCTTGGTTTAATGAAACAAGGCTGTCTCCATACTTTTTGGAGGCAGTTTTTTTTGCCCCGTAGTGGATGGTTGTCCTGAATACCGGCAAATAAAAAAGGAGCTCATCTTTTCAGATAAACTCCTTTTATTTAGTTGCGGAGGCCAGACTCGAACTGACGACCTTTGGGTTATGAGCCCAACGAGCTACCACTGCTCCACTCCACGATGCAAAAGTACTGCTTTTTTCTGAATTAGCAAATAAAAGAGCTCTTTTTTTTCGTGGTTAGCTACAGGGGTAGGGGTGAAAGGCTCATTGTCAGATTGTTGTCTCCGAATATTTTTTTTAATGCTAAACGATTTCGCCACTGCCAAAGCAAAGCTTACTCTCTGTATCGTATAAAACGCCAAATTGCCCTGCTGCAATTCCCTGAATCTTTTCTTCGGAGCGAATTCGGTAAATGTCTCCGATACGCTCGATTGTACCCGAAGTAAAATCGGGAGTGTGCCTGATTTTAAATGTCAACGGGAGCTGACCCTCAAAATCGCCCCATGGATCGCCGCTGATGAAGTTAAGGCTGTGCAGGTTCACCACTTTGCCATACTGCGTTTCGGGATCATATCCGTTGGAAACGTAGATAACATTGGCTTCGATATCTTTTTTGACAACAAACCAGGGGCCTCCGCTCAGCCCTATTCCTTTGCGCTGACCAATGGTATGAAACCAGTAACCTTTGTGTTTGCCCAAAACCTTGCCTGTTTCGAAATCTACAATTTTTCCCTCTTTTTCGCCCAGATATCTTTTGATAAAGTCGTTGTAATGCACTTTACCCAAAAAACAGATTCCCTGACTATCTTTGCGATGTGCACTTACCAATTTTGCCTCGGCGGCAATGCGTCTGACTTCGCTTTTTTCGTAAATGCCTATCGGGAACATGATTTTTGCAAGCTGATGCGGCAGTATCTGACCCAGAAAATAGGTCTGGTCTTTTACCTTATCTTTGGCGGTCGACAGATAAAGTTTACCTGCTTCTTCTGTGGTGGTGGCATAGTGGCCGGTTGAAATTTTATCGAAATCTTTGCCCCAGTTTTGCTCAAAATAGCCGAATTTAATCAGCTTATTGCACATCATATCGGGATTGGGAGTGAGGCCCCGACGTACGTTTTCGATGGTGTATGAAACCACATTCTCCCAATACTCCTCGTGCAGCGATACCATTTCGCAACGACATCCATATTTTTTTGCCAACCATTTTACGATAAGCATATCATCTTCGGCAGGACAATCTATGTAGCCATGTTCATCTTCCATTCCGATTTTTATGTAGAAAATGGTCGGGTCATATCCCTGTTCTTTCAGTAAGTGTACGGTTACAGAGCTATCAACTCCACCCGATACCAGCGCAGCAATTTCCATTCAATTCTGTTTTGTAATTGTGGCACAAAGTTACAATCTTTAAATGGAATAGCGGTAAGTCTGCTATGAATAATTTCAAACTTATCAGGAGACGTAGATGAGAGCCAACAGGCTGATAGTTCCGGTTATTATCCACAATAGAACACCTGAGAGCAAGGGGCGCCAGCCAGTCTGCTTAAGTGCCGCGGGGCTCAGTCCGGCACCAATCAGGAAAAGAGTCAGCGTTAGTATTCTTTTGGATAATAATACAATCCAATCTGAAAATGTACCCGGAAGAGGCAGGTATGTGTGAATACCCATTGCCACTACAAAAAGTAAAATAAACCAGGGAATTCGAATTCGTTCTTTCTTATTCCGAAAAAGGTAAGCTGAGAGCAGCGCAAGAGGTATTATCCAAAGAGCCCGGGTGAGCTTAACCGTTGTGGCCACCTGAAGGGCTTCTGCTCCGTAGGTGTTGCCAGCTCCCACAACAGAGCTTGTATCGTGTATTGCCACCGCTGCCCACAGTCCAAACTGCTGCTGCGGGAGATGCAGCGCATGTCCCACTGTCGGAAACAGAACCAGTGCCACTGCATTCAACGTAAAAACAGTTACCAGAGAAACAGTAGTTTCTTCTTCTTTCGACCGGATGACCGGGGCAATGGTCGCAATAGCACTTCCGCCGCAAATGGCAGTTCCTACTGAAATGAGGTAAGATGTTATTTTGTTTACGCCGAATGCTTTGCCTAACAGATAACCGGTAAGCAGTACCGCGCAGACAGAAAGTAAAGTGATGCCGATGCCATTTAATCCGGTTTTCAGAGCTTCGTGCAGATTCATTCCAAAACCCAAACCAACCACAGATGCCTGAAGTAGCCGGGAAGCATTTTTGCGCGAGAAATCCGGAAAAGGATTCTGAACCACAAAAGAAAAAATAATACCCGAAAAGAGAGCAATGGCAGGTGTGACAAAGGGGAAAAGCGAACCCGTGGCAACGATTGCGAATAGTATAATCCGGAGATGTCGGGGAATACAGAAGTTGATTTTCATTGCACTGTTCTTTTGTTGCTGCAAAAGTAGTGAAACCCCACCGGAATTAAAAATCAAAAAATCAGATAGAGGATAACGTAAAGTTATTACAGGAAGAATTGCCTTTTGGCGAAACGAATGAAGTTTTCTGTAATATTCAGAGTTTCTCCCTGATTCTGAATAAACTGGAATGATCTTTTTATTGTTAGTCCGCTTATGTCAATTACTTTGAAGCGACCGGCCGCCAAATCTTTGCTAACGGCGTGTATCGAGACAATCCCGATGCTGTCACTGTTATCCAGAAAGAGTTTTATACTTTCGGTACTTCCAAGCTGCATAAGTATGCTTAAATCTTTTAACTTTAGGTCAATAGAAAGAAGAGCAGTTTCTATTACCTCCAATGAGCCGGACCCATTTTCGCGCACTACAAGTGGCATTTGCTTCAATTGAAGGGGCGATATTTCATCATACTCTGCCAGCATGCTTTGGGTAGAGGTTATGGCAACCAGTTCATCTCTCAAAAAAGGTGAATAGTGTAGATTCGTATTTCGCGAATTGCCCTCTATCATGCCCAGGTCAATCCTTTTTTCGAGTAAAGCTTTCTCAATCTCGTGGCTGTTTCCGCTGATAACACTAAGCTTCATTTCCGGAAATTTTTTCAGAAACGAGGCCAGCAGGGGTGGTATGATATATTGAGACAGTGTAGAACTTGCGCCTATACGAAGCGTACCCGTGTAATGATTGGTGAGCAGGTTCATCTCGTACTCCAACTGACGAAAAGCATTGAGTATTCGTTCAGTATGAGAAAGCAGCATTTCGCCCTCTCTGGTAATCGATATTTTGGTGCCCGAGCGAACAAAAAGCTGAACCTTATACAGCGATTCAAGTTCCTGTATGTGCTTGGAAATAGCCGGCTGCGAAATTCTTAATTCCCGCGATGCTAAGGTAAAACTCAGATTGCGGGCTGCACTCTCAAATACTTTTAGACGAAAATCCATTTTTAATACGATTGCCTGTTTTTGCAAAGATAACTTATTTCTCGAAAGTGTGCCTCTATGCTGCACAAAAGAGAGAGACAAATATACAATTTGAACTGTATAATGCCTCTCTCGTTATGGGAAATATGAATACGGAAAATATCAGAATTTTTCAGCTAAGTGCTCCAGTTTACTTACGCTTTCTGCGATTGACTCGGCCGAGATATGGTAGTTTTGAAGTTTTCCTGCAAAATACTGGTCGTAGGCTGCCATATCAATCAGTCCGTGTCCCGAAAGGTTAAACAGAATAGTCTTCTCCACACCCTCTTCTTTGGCTCTCTCTGCTTCGCGAATGGCTACAGCAATGGCGTGAGTAGATTCCGGTGCCGGAATGATACCTTCGGTGCGGGCAAACAATACACCGGCTTCGAAAGTTTCGAGTTGTGGTACTGCCTCAGCCGAAACCAGATTATCTTTAACCAACTGACTCACAATAGAGCCTGCACCGTGGTAACGCAATCCACCGGCATGAATATCAGCAGGCTGGAAGTTGTGTCCCAGAGTATACATCGGCAAGAGGGGAGTAAGCCCTACGGTATCTCCAAAGTCGTATTGGAAAACACCACGGGTCAGTTTGGGGCAGGAGGCCGGTTCTGCAGCAATGATTTTTGTCTTTTTTCCGGATGTCAGATTGTGACGCAGGAACGGGAATGATATACCCGAGAAGTTCGATCCACCTCCAAAACAACCCACAACTACATCCGGATAATCTCCTGCAATTTCGAGTTGCTTTTCGGCTTCCAGGCCGATAATCGTCTGATGCAAAATAACGTGATTCAGTACGCTACCCAACGCATATCTTGTGTCCGGATCTTTTGCCGCCATTTCTACCGCTTCGGAAATTGCAATCCCAAGGCTTCCGGATGTGTTCGGATACATTTCCAGAATTTTACGTCCGCTTTCGGTGAGTGTACTGGGCGATGCTACTACGTTTGCTCCCCAGGTATTCATCATTGATTTACGGTAAGGTTTTTGCTCAAAACTTACTTTCACCATGAAAATGCTCAAATCGATGTCGAACAGATTACAGGCAAAGCTCAGGGCTGTGCCCCATTGTCCGGCTCCGGTTTCAGTCGTAATCCTTTTTACGCCTTCAATTTTGTTGTAATAAGCCTGCGGAATTGCCGAGTTCAATTTGTGAGAACCCACGGGGCTTACCCCTTCATTCTTGAAGTATATTTTACACTTTGTATCCAGTGCTTTTTCCAAACCCGTGGCTCTCACCAGTGGAGTAGGGCGGTAGATTTTATATAGATCAGCTACTTCGTCGGGGATTTCAATCCATCTCTCCTGCGATATTTCCTGTTCAATTAAGCCTTTGGCAAAAATAGGTTCCAGGTCTGCCGGGTTAAGTGGTTCTTTGGTTGCCGGATTGAGTGGAGGTAGAGGCTTGTTTTTCATGTCTGCCACAATGTTGTACCATTGTTTGGGCATATCGCTCTCGGATAAAAGGATTTTCTTTGATTTCATGTTTATGATTAATTTGGTTTTTGTTGTCTGTTTGAATTTATTGCACAATTTCTTATAACTTCTTTGCAAAAGTAGAAAAATATTTGTAATCTGATAATATTTCATTCAATTTTAGGAATGATTGTAATTCGATTGTGATTATTTGAGGTTTATTATTCATCGGTAGCGGATAATTTGTGGCATTCACAGAGAGATTCCCGGTAGAATCAATAAGAATCATAGATCAGTAGTCTCTTTGGGAATGGAAAATTTGTGCAAAATATATATTTTCACTACATTTGCCGGTCGAAACAAAGATTTTGCCACTATCATGAATATTATAAAAAACGGAACTCCCATTGGGATTGCCTGCGACCATGCAGGGTATGAGTTGAAACAATATCTGCTCGAAGTATTTAAGCAAAAGAAAATTGAAGTGAGGGACTTCGGTACTCATTCGGCGGATAGTTGCGACTATCCCGATTGTGCCCACCCTTTGGCCATAGCTGTGGAGCGTGGTGAGGTTTATCCCGGTATTGCTATATGTGGTACTGGTAATGGTATTGCTATCACATTGAATAAGCATCAGGGCATTCGTGCCGGACTTTGCTGGAGTGTAGAAATTGCCCGGTTAATCCGGATGCACAACGATGCCAATATTTGCGTTATGCCGGGTAGGTTTGTGTCGAAAGAAGAGGCCATGTTTATTACGGATACATTTCTGAATACCTCTTTCGAAGGGGGCCGTCATCAGTTGAGAATTGATAAAATTCCGGTCAGATAAATCCGGATAAATAATAACTGAAAAAAGACTTGTCGCGATTGCGCAGACAGGTCTTTTTTTTTATTTTAAACCGTAGTTAATTAAATGAATTTGTTTAAATTTGTCGGCTTTTATATCTGTTAGTCAGAGATTAATTTACTGAACATAAAATATAACCCATGAAAAAATTGCTTTTAGGAGATGAAGCTATTGCTCAGGCAGCCATAGATGCCGGAATATCAGGTGTATATGCCTATCCGGGAACTCCTTCAACAGAGATTACAGAATACATTCAACAATCTGAAAGCGCGACTGAAAGAGCCATTCACAGTCGCTGGGCTACAAACGAAAAAACGGCCATGGAAGCGGCACTCGGTATGTCGTTTGCCGGTAAACGTGCGTTGGTATGCATGAAGCATGTTGGACTCAATGTGGCTGCCGATGCATTTGTAAATGCAGGTATGACGGGTGTTAATGGTGGACTTATCGTGCTATCGGCCGACGACCCCTCAATGCATTCCTCTCAAAATGAGCAGGATTCGCGCTTTTACGGTAAATTTTCCTTTATTCCCATTCTCGAACCTTCGAGTCAGCAGGAAGCTTACGATATGGTCTATTCCGGTTTTGAGCTTTCCGAAAAACTGGGCATTCCGGTGCTGTTGCGAATTACCACTCGTTTGGCGCATTCGAGAGCCGGTGTGCAAACCCGTCCGCAGAAACCGCAAAACGAACTAAATCCTTCCGACGACTGGCGCAAATGGGTTTTGCTACCGGCCAATGCACGTCTGCGTTTCAAACAGCTTATTCAGGAGCAGGAGCTTTTCGAGCAAATGGCACTTGAATCTGAGTATAATACCTACACAGACGGGGCTGATAAGAGAATGGGTGTAATTGCCTGTGGTATTGGCTACAATTATCTGATGGAACACTTTCCGGCAGGTGCATCGTTCCCGGTTCTGAAAATAGCGCAGTATCCTTTACCCAAGCAGCTTGTGGCAAAACTTGTAGATGCCTGTGATGAGATTCTGGTACTTGAGGATGGATATCCTTTTGTGGAAGAGCAAATCAAGGGATTGCTGGGGATTGGCGTGAAGGTGAAGGGGCGTTTGGATGGAACTTTGTCGCGCGATGGCGAACTCAATCCCGACAATGTGGGTCGTGCTTTGGGTATCGCGCCCGCCTCTGTATACGAAAAACCGGAAGTGTTGGTGGGCCGACCGCCTCAATTGTGCCAGGGTTGCGGACATCGCGATTTGTACGAAGCACTGCAAGAGGTGATGCAAAATGATCATCCTGCTTCTCACCGCATTTTCAGTGATATTGGTTGTTATACTCTGGGTGCGTTGCCTCCTTTCCGTTCTATTCACACCTGTGTGGATATGGGAGCATCGGTCACTATGGCTAAAGGGGCTGCCGATGCCGGTCTGTATCCGGCTGTGGCCGTGTTGGGCGATTCTACGTTTACACATTCCGGCATTACCGGCTTGCTGGATGCCGTGAATGCGAAATCAAACATCACAGTTATTATTCTCGATAACGAAACTACGGCCATGACCGGTGGTCAGGATTCGGCAGGTACCGGCAAAATTGAAGATATTTGCCGTGGAGTAGGAGTGGCGGCAGATCATATCCGTATTTTTGTGCCCTTGCGTAAGAACTATAACGAAATGATGCAGGTCATCCGCGAAGAGGTTGCCTATCCGGGGGTATCGGTCATTATTCCCCGCCGTGAATGTATTCAGACCTTGAAAAGAAAAAAATAATTCAAAAAGAACTATGAAAGCAGATATCATTTTGGCCGGTGTGGGCGGACAGGGAATATTGTCTATTGCCGCCGTTATTGGCGAAGCCGCATTGGCAAACAATTTATACATCAAACAGGCAGAGGTGCACGGTATGAGCCAGCGTGGGGGAGATGTTCAATCCAACCTACGGGTCTCCGATGCCCCCATTTCTTCCGATTTAATACCGCTGGGAAAGGCCGATTTAATCATATCACTCGAACCCATGGAGGCTTTGCGCTACCTGCCCTACCTCTCCGAAAACGGTTGGTTGGTCACCAACTCTGAGCCGTTTATCAATATTTCGAACTATCCCGAAATGGAGTCTGTATTGGCCGAAATAAACAGATTGCCCCGCAAAATCATCCTCAATGTGGATGAGATAGCCAAAGCTTCCGGTTCTGTTCGCTCTGCTAATATGGTGCTGTTGGGGGCTTCGTTGCCATTCCTGGATATGCCTGTTGAGCAAATCGAGGCCGGTATTTCGCGCATTTTCGGGCGCAAAGGCGACGCCGTAGTATTGGCAAATCAGGTGGCATTGCGCGCCGGCAAACAGGCCTCAGAAGAGTTAATACAGAAATAGGAGAATGAAGAAATATTTAAATATCCTCCATATCAAGGTCTCCAAAAGCATATTGGTTGCGTTGGTTGCCTTGCTGTGGGGCAGTGCAGCCTACCGCATTCTGAGTATTGGGATTATAAATATTGAAAACGATACAGTGCATCGTACCATCGATTATCTATTGGGTGTAGCCGGTGCAGTACCCTTTTTTCTGTTTGTTTTCCTGAAGGTATGCAGAAGATATTATCAGCGTATTGTGGATTTGCCCGGGCACCGCTTTGGATTTCTTCATTTTATGAGCCTCAGGGGATATCTGATGATGGCTTTTATGATTTCTATGGGCATATTGAGTGGTCGGTTTGGATTGATTCCCAAAGATTTAAAGGGCCCTTTTTACATTTCTTTGGGGCTTTCGTTGCTATCGTCTTCCATCTATTATATTTACAAAGGATTGCACGACAGAGACAATCTCTCTTCGAAACAGAGTGAGCCTGTATAGAAAAAAAAGTCGCGAACAGATCTTTTTCGCGACTTTTTTTTGCCTCAATCATTCGGCTATTTTTTCAGAAAACAGGTTTTCAATACAATGCTGCTGCCTTCTATTTTGCAATCTACCTCTTCCGGATTCTCGGTCAGGCGTATGCTCTTCACTTTTGTTCCTCTTTTGATCACCATAGACGAACCTTTTACTTTCAGATCCTTGATTACTGTCACAGCATCTCCGGTTACCAGCTCTGCACCATTGCTATCGCGGGGTGTGTTATCGGTTGTTTCTTCCTCTTCGCTGTTCGACCACTCGTGTCCACAGTCCGGACAAATATACATCACGCCGTCAAAATAGGTATTGTCCATGCTACATTGCGGACAATTGGGGATTTCATTCATTTTCTTTTGTTTTTATTTTAATTGTTGTCAATTAAAAAAGAGACCCGACGGTTAAAGTCGGGTCTCTTCATATAGTTAATCAATTGATTGATTACTCTTCGCTTTTACCAAACTGCATGGCAGCCAAACGCTGATATGTGTTATATCTCCATTTTGCATTCTCCTCTGCTGCGGCAAACAATTCTTTTGCTTGCTCGGGGAACTGTTTCAACAATGAAGTATAACGAACCTCTCCCTTCAGGAAGCTTTGGAATTTGCTCCAATCCGGCTCTTTTGAATCGAATACGAAAGGATTCTTTCCTTCAGCTTCGAGAGCAGGATTGTAACGCCACAAGTGCCAGTATCCACACTCAACTGCTTTTGCACCCTCTTCCTGTGTTTTACCCATACCGGCCAATGGTCCGTGAGCAATACAAGGCGAGTAAGCGATAATCAGTGATGGTCCGGGATAAGCCTCTGCTTCGCGGATAGCTTTCAGGGTTTGTGCCTGATTAGCTCCGATACCGATTTGAGCTACATATACATAACCGTAAGTAGTAGCAATCAGACCGAGGTCTTTTTTGCGGATTTTCTTACCTGAAGCAGCAAATTTAGCAATTGCACCTACCGGAGTAGATTTTGACGACTGACCACCGGTGTTAGAGTAAACCTCGGTATCAACAACCAAGATGTTTACATCTTTGCCCGAAGCAATTACGTGATCCAATCCACCAAATCCGATGTCATAAGCCCATCCGTCACCACCGATAATCCATTGCGATTTCTTGATCAACAATTTCTTCATCGAAGCGATAACTTTGCAAGGCTCGCAGTCGCAGGCTTCTACCAAAGGAACGATTTTTGCAGTCAAATCTACTGTAGCTTCAGCGTTTTCGCGGTTGGCAATCCATTCTGTAAACAGACCTTTCAACTCATCTGAGCAACAGCCACAAGAGATGGCCTCTTCCATTTTCAATTGAATACGGTCGCGCATCTTTTCGGTTGCCAGGTACATACCCAAACCAAACTCAGCATTGTCTTCGAACAAAGAGTTTGCCCATGCAGGACCGTGTCCGTTTTCATTCTGAGTATATGGAGTAGAAGGTGCTGAACCAGAGTAAATTGAGGTACAACCGGTTGCATTAGCAATCATCTGACGATCGCCAAATAATTGAGAAAGCAATTTAACGTATGGAGTTTCACCACAACCTGCACAAGCTCCCGAGAACTCAAACAGTGGAGTTGCAAACTGTGAATTTTTTACGTTAGCTTTAGTGTCCACCAAATGTTGTTTTGATTTAACCTCTGTTACGCAGAAATCCCAGTTAGCCTGGTTGTCATATTGTGTTTCGATAGGCACCATTTCGAGAGCCTTGTTGCCTTTGTTGCCCGGGCAAACATCCGGACAGTTACCGCAACCCATACAGTCGAGTACATCAACCTGAATGCGGAATGCAGTGCCTGCAAATTGTTTACCGTTTGTTTTCAAGGTGTCAAATGCAGGAGCTTTGGCTTGTTCTTCTGCGTCTAATACGAATGGACGAATAGCAGCGTGAGGGCAAACATAAGCACATTGGTTACACTGAATACAGTTTTCGGGTTTCCAAACAGGAACGAACGCAGCTACACCACGTTTCTCGTATTTCGCAGTTCCCTGATCCCAGGTACCATCTTCACGGCCTTTGAATGCAGATACAGGAAGATCATCACCTGTTTGTGCGTTTACCGGACGAACCACTTTGTTGATGAATTCAGGTGCTTCGTTTTGATCCAGTGAGAATGAAGAATCCAGGTTAGCCCATTCTGCAGGAACTTCTACCTTGATTACATCTCCACCACGATCTACCGCAGCGTAGTTCATGTTAACAATCTTCTCACCTTTGTTGCCATACGATTTTACAATCGCTTTCTTCATTTGAGCTACGGCCAGTTCGAAAGGAATTACACCGGTAATCTTGAAGAATGCAGACTGAAGAATCGTGTTGGTGCGGTTACCCAAACCAATTTCGTTAGCAATTTCAGTAGCATTGATAATGTAGAAGCTGATATTGTTTTTAGCCAAATATGCTTTTACGAAATCAGGAAGGTGATTTTTGGTCTCTTCTGCACTCCATACAGAGTTCAACAGGAAGGTACCGTTTTTCTTCAAACCTTTGGTTACATCATACAGACGCAGGTAAGCAGGTACGTGACATGCTACGAAGTCGGGTGTATTTACCAAATAAGTTGAACGGATAGGTTTGTCACCAAAACGAAGGTGAGAGCAGGTAAATCCACCCGACTTCTTAGAGTCGTAGGCGAAGTATGCCTGAGAATATTTGTCGGTGTTATCACCAATAATTTTGATCGAGTTCTTGTTTGCACCTACTGTACCATCAGCACCCAATCCGTAGAATTTAGCTTCGAAAGGACCACCTTCGAATACCAACTCCTCTTTTTTAGGCAAAGAAGTAAAGGTTACGTCATCTTCGATACCGATTGTGAAACCGTTTTTAGGCTCTTTCATCGAAAGATTTTCGTAAACTGCCAATATCTGAGCAGGTGTTGTATCTTTTGAAGACAGACCGTAACGTCCACCTACAATAACAGGTGCGTTTGGTTTGCCATAGTATGCTTCCTTCACATCCAGGAACAAAGGTTCGCCGCTTGCACCCGGTTCTTTGGTACGATCCAAAACTGCAATTTGTTTCACAGTTGCAGGTACAGCTGCCAACAGATGTTTAGCAGAGAATGGACGATACAGACGAACTGAAATCAAACCTACTTTTTCGCCTTTGGCTGTCAGGTAGTCGATAGTTTCGCGGATGGCCTCTGTGGCAGAACCCATTGCGATGATTACGCGATCTGCATCGGGTGCTCCGTCGTAATCAAACAGGTGGTACTGACGACCGGTAACGGTAGCCACTTTATCCATATAGTCCTGAACAATTCCCGGAACTGCATCGTAGAACGGATTACAAGCCTCACGTGCCTGGAAGTAGATATCCGGATTTTGAGCCATACCACGAGCCACAGGGGTTTCGGGGTTCAAAGCGCGGTCGCGGAATGCGGCCAATGCCTCCTGATCGATGAACGGAGCCAAATCTTCGTTGCTAAGTGCCTCAATTTTTTGTATTTCGTGCGATGTACGGAATCCGTCGAAGAAGTGCATAAACGGAATGCGTGATGTCAATGTTGCCAAATGCGCAACACCGGCCAAATCCATTACCTCTTGTACTGATCCGGTTGCCAACATAGCAAAACCTGTCTGGCGTGCTGCCATCACATCCTGGTGGTCACCAAAGATAGATAGTGCCTGAGCGGCCAATGCACGTGCCGATACGTGGAAAACAGACGGCAACAATTCACCGGCAATTTTGTACATGTTCGGAATCATCAACAACAGACCCTGTGACGCTGTAAAGGTAGTTGTCAGAGCTCCTGCCTGCAACGAACCGTGAACAACACCTGCAGCTCCTGCTTCAGATTGCATTTCTTCTACTTTAACTGTTTCGCCGAAGATGTTTTTTCTTCCGGCAGCAGCCCACTCATCGACATACTCAGCCATAGTCGACGACGGAGTAATGGGGTAAATACCAGCTACTTCGCTGAACATATATGCTATGTGCGCAGCAGCCTGATTTCCATCACATGTCAAAAACTTTTTTTGTTTTGTCATAGTTGTTAATTATTGATGTAAATTGGTTTGGTTTTTTTTTGATTATTTGTTTGCGATTCTTTGCTTTTGTTTTCCTAATATAAAAATCCGAAAAGCCACAAGGGTATGCAATTGTCGCTTCCAACTGTTATGCCTTGCCGGGCATAGTAGAAATCCGGATTTATCTTTCCTTTGATATTCTCTTTTTCTATTCTGAAATTGTATTCCGAGTTGACCAGAAAATGGCTGTTTTTCAGTCCCACATTCAGCATATTGTCTTTGTACAAAACATTGTAAAAAAAGGTCTCCAGCACATTTTGTTCATCTATTTCGCGCACCAACGGATATATCAGATTCGAGTTGTGCAGATATATCAGAGCAGGCTTCTTGGGGAAATCTTCATTCTCCGGATAAAGCATGTTTATGAGTCGCGCATCTTTCAGATATTTGATATAATTCATCACCGTTGCCCGCGATGTGTTGATACCTGCACTCAGCTGGCTGATATTTATCGGGCCACTGCTATTGGCCAGTAAATAGAGCAACTTTCTGATTTTCTGATAGTACGACAGTTCAACCTGCTTGAGGAAGAATATATCACTCTCTATCATCAGATTCATGGTTTTTACCAATGTCTCGTTGAAATTTCTCTTTTCAAGAAAAAACGGATAAAATCCATGCTGCAGATAATTTTCGAAATAGCGCAACGGATCTGTTTTACTGCATATCTGTGTGGCTATTTCTTCGTGGTTGTCCAGTATTTCTTTCAATGTATATGCCCCGAACTCGTTCGACGACATCAGATTCAGATATTCTCTGTACGAAAAACCTCTGAGGTAGTAGGAGTCAACCAATCCGTACAGAACCGGATTTTCCTCCTTCAAACGCATCGCAGAAGAACCTGTAAATACAATTTTCAATCCGGGTATTTTGTCGTGGCACAATTTCAACTCTTCCGACCAGTTGGGATACTTAAATACCTGGTCTATCAACAATGTTTTTCCTCCGTTCTCGCTGAATCTTTGTGCAAATTCAAACATCGTACACTCCGTAAAATAGAAATTGTTCATGTTGATATAGAGACACGAACGATCTGTTCCGAAGTTTTCTTTGGCATATTGCAGCAGAAAAGTTGTTTTACCTACACCTCTGGTGCCCTTTATTCCAATCAGCCTGCTATTCCAGTCTATTTCATCCATCAAACCGCGCCTGATGGTCGGTTGAATGTTTTTGATCAGATAATTATGCGTTAGGTAAAATGCTTCCACTGTTTTTGCTAAAAAAGAACGGTGCAAATTTACAATAAAATGCCGATTTTGCAAACTTGAGATTGCAATTTTGCACTTTTCTACTCTATTTTTTTTAATGAATTTAAATTTTGCAGACGCAAATCAGATTCTGTTATTCTATTTTATGATTTTAAGGCTCTTAATCTATTGAATCGACTTAATGCAGAAAACGCACCTTTACTATGCGCGACAGATTGCTTTCGTTGTGGTACCGGTTGCTTCGTGTAACCCCAAAATAGAAATCGCCTCTGAAGTCGGAGGGTATCTCTAAAACGATCTTTTGACCGGTTTGGCGGCAAAGCAAAATGTTACGGGCATCACTCAGGTCAATCTTTTGTTTTTCGGAGTAATACAGGGTATAGGTACAACCACCTGCAGTAGTGGCATCTTCCTGCCAGCTGAAAACAAGGTTGTTCCCAGATTGTGTAATGGTAAATTGCCGCGGAGCTGCCGGCTTTTCTCTGCTTATCCAGCTCAGAGGGGGCATAAGGGCCGGGTATTGATAGGCATGCATTTTAATCGAATCGGCACAGTTTTTTGTATTCTTCATCAGCGACTCTGTGCGGAAATAGGACTGACCGCATCCCTGCTCGCGGGTTATCTTTATTTCATTCGAAATGGTCTGGTACTTCCAGCTGTTTTCGCTCATCATATACAGGGCAATTCCCGCTGCAATGGGCCTTCCGTTGGAGTTTTGCTTCCAATCGGCCAGAAATGGCCCGAATACCGACTCTCTGAAATAGAGCATTGGGGCTACAAAATCGTGCTTGCCGGCATTCATCCAGGCTTTGGCATCCTGATAGACCTTGTGATACCCGTTCCACCCCTTGGAGGAGTGAGCGGGCAAATCGCTGTGCTTACCCAGTGGAGATGAGCTCACCTGCACCCACGGCTTTATGGCCTTTACGGCATCGTAGATGGTGTACACAATCCGGTTGATGTTTGATCTGCGCCAGTTGGCCAGCGATTGATTATCCCCGTATACCGCTTTTGTCCCGCTATCGGGAAACGAGCCCAGTTCCGGATAACGGATGTAGTCGAGGTGTATTCCGTCGATATCGTAATTCGAAACCATCTCTCCGGCCAACCGTGCCAGGTAGTTTGCGCTCCCGGGATTGCCGGGGTCGAGATACCACTCATTGCCAATCTTTTTACACAAACCGGGCTCATTTTTTACCAGTGAGAGATCTGCCAGCTCTTTGGCCTGCACGTTGTTGCCCAATGGCACTGTAATCATCCAGGCATGGCACTCCAGCCCGCGCTTGTGGCACTCCTCTACGGCAAATGCCAGCGGGTCGTAGCCCGGAGACTGATTGGTTGTGCCCGAAACCATCGAACTCCAACCCTCTATTTTCGACGGATATATCACATCATTCCGCATACGCACCTGCAGAAACACCGCATTGAAGTTTAAAAACTGCAACCGGTCTAATATTCTTACCAGCTCTTGTTGCTGTTTCAATGCCGATGCATTATCTTTGGCCACTGTTTGCGGCCAGTCGAGCCTCCAGGCTGTGGTCACCCAGGCTGCTCTGATCTCGTATTTGGGTGTTTGTCCAAACAACGTGGTGCAGAACAGAAGCAGGCTAAATAGTGTTATTTTGTACATAAATGTTTGATGTCTATCGTGTAATCCTGCAAAGTTAGGCATAATAATCAGATTCAAAAATATAAAAATAGTTTCCCATGAAGAAGCCCCTTATCGTATCGCTTGTGTTGTTGGTGTACCTCGTTGTACTGGCTGTAATTGTGTTTCCCGATTATCAGAAAAGTGGCGACTGGACCCGATACTTCCTCATCATCGCAGGACAGCTCGTTATTATCGGATTGCTGCACTTTTTTAATGTAAAAAAAGAGAAACTCAAAGAGAAAAAGAAAAGCCAGCAGTGAGCAACATCTCTTTTTATTCCATTTTTAGGTTGCCTGATATACGATTTACCCTCATTTAGCGTTAAAAATAACAGATAAATTTTTATATTCAACCTGAAATGGCTAATTTTGCCAGCTAAATTTGTAAAAATGAAAAATTACATTGTTCCGTTATTCGCCTTTTTGCTTCTCGCAACTTCGTGCAATGAGTTTAATAAGGTGTTGAAAAGTACAGATTACGACTACAAATACGAATACGCAAAAAAATGCTACGAAAATAAGAAGTTCTACAGAGGTTATACTCTGCTCGAAGAGCTTGTGCCTATATACAAAGGTACCGACAAGGCAGAAGAGTCGCTTTATCTGATGGGGCAATGTTATTTCGGCAGCAAAGATTATTCTACCGCTGCTCAAACATTCACCACCTATTACAATACATACCCAAAAGGCGAATTTACAGAACTGGCCCGTTTCTACTCGGCAAAAAGCTATTATCTCGATTCGCCGGATCCCCGTCTCGACCAAAGCCAGAACTACCGCGCTATCAACGAAGTGCAGATGTTTCTCGAATATTTCCCGCAAAGCGAAAAAGCCAAAGAGGCTCAGGATATTATGTTCGAATTGCAGGAAAAACTGGCTTACAAAGAGTTGCTCAATGCACGACTTTACTTCAACCTGGGTAACTATATGGGTAACAACTATTTGTCGTGCACCATCGTTTCTCAGAATGCAATCAAAAACTATCCTTTCTCGAAATACAAAGAAGAGTTCGCGTTTCTGATTCTCAAAGCCAAGTACGAACAGGCCGTCAATAGTATTGCAGAGAAAAAGGCTGAACGATTCAGAGATGTAGCCGATGAGGTTTACAGCTACAAAAATGAATTCCCCGAAGGTAAATTTATGAAAGAAGCCGGCAAAATGCTGGACGAAGCTCAAAAAAACGTAAAAAATTAATTATTACAGAATATGGACTACAAAAAAACCAATGCACCGAGCAACACAATTACCCGCGACATGATGACAATGTCGGCTGATACAGGAAGTGTTTACGAAACTGTTCGTATTATCGGTAAAAGAGCGAATCAAATTTCGGTAGAAATGAAATCTGATTTGGAGAAAAAACTTCAGGAGTTTGCCTCTTTCAACGACAGTTTAGAAGAAGTTTTTGAGAACAGAGAGCAAATCGAAATTTCGCGCTATTACGAGAAATTGCCCAAGCCAGTACTTATTGCCACTCAGGAATACCTCGAGGGAAAAGTATATCACAAAAATCCGTTGAAGGATAAATTGTAATGAGTTTTATCTCTGTTTTGCAATAGAACTATTGTGAGATATGTAGAAAATGAATAACCGTGAGGGGTATGTTGCGAGCTAAACAGGTCGATCATATCCCTCTCTTTTTGACTAAAAATTAGATCTATGATTCAAAGAATTCAATCGTTGTATTTGTTGGCAGTTTCTGTGTTGATGGTCACTGTTAGCTTCGTTTCTGTTGCCGGTTTTACTACTCCCACAGGGGTGCTCTCCATGAGGCTGACCGGCGTATACGATTCTGCTGCCAATAGCGCGTTGCTTTTTGGCACCTGGCCCCTGCAACTGCTGGCTGTGCTCATCGCCCTGATTGCTTTGGCTACCATCTTTTTGTTTAATAACAGAAAATTGCAAATCAAACTCTCCGCTGTAAGCCTGTGGTTGATTGTGCTTTTTCTGGGGGCTTTCATCGTCTATCTGTTCCTGATCCCCGGCAAACTAAATGCCGCATTTTCGTTCGAAATCCCCTCTCTGTTGCCTTTGGCTGCCTTGTTGCTCAATGTACTTGCCCTCCGCGCCATTCGTGCCGACGAGGAGTTGGTGCGCTCACTCGATCGCCTCAGATAAACTCTGCTTCAAATAAAAATAGAGAATTGTGGCATCTTCCCGGATAGGGGAGGTGCCATTTTTTTTTGCTAAACTACCGCGCTACGGTTTTTGCCGGCTTTGGCCGACAGAGAATTTTCACCGCAATGGGTAGGTAAGCCTCCGCAATGGGGTAGTAGAGCGACCGCAAAGGGTAGGTAAGCGACCGCAATGGGGTAGTAGAGCGACCGCAAAGGGTAGGTAAGCGACCGCAATGGGGTAGTAGAGCGACCGCAAAGGGTAGGTGAGCGACCGCAATGGGGTAGTTGAGTCACCGCAATCGGGTAGTATCTCAACCGCAGAAGACTCTCCACTATCTGCCAGTCGGGAGGCGGGTTTTGATCTACGACTGTACTTCGGTTTTTTTCAGGCTTTGGCCGACAGAGATGAAATATATTACTTGCGATGGGTGGCAAATCAAACTTTCAGAATGAAAATTGGGGAAATTATTGTATCAACAGAAATAATCCGCTTACCTCTAAAAACAAAATAAGCCCACAGATACACTAAGATTTGCTTGTGCAAATCGACGACATGGAGTCGACGTTCATGTATTTGTAAGCTGCTACAAAAATAGTCGAAATTCTGCAAACATAAAATTCTAATGCAATAATTAAAAGCACACCCAATGTGCAGAAAAATATTACGCCAGGTCCAAATCAATATTAATATCTCTTATCGGTAAAGAAACGATGCCCAAGTGGCGGCCAGATATCATATTCCTGACCATTTAATCTATAACCTGGCAAATCAGTAATTATTAGACTATTATTAGACTATTGCTGTACTTTGCTTGATTTCCATAAACTTACTCTCTGCCCCCATCCAAATTGGTTCGACGCCAACGAACCAATTGTGTCTTAATCCTTATTATTCTGGAACTTACACTCTGATTTTAGCCCCAAGCTTTTTCTACTCTTTGACTGAGGGTCTTAATCCTTATTATTCTGGAACTTACACTCTGATCAAAAGGCTTTACCCTGAAAGGGGTAAGCAATGACAAGTCTTAATCCTTATTATTCTGGAACTTACACTCTGACGAATTTAATGAGATTATAAAGCAATTTGCTCGAGTGGTCTTAATCCTTATTATTCTGGAACTTACACTCTGACGCAGAATTGCGAGAGATAGCAATTCAGGCAAAAAAAGGTCTTAATCCTTATTATTCTGGAACTTACACTCTGACCCTCAATGGAAAGGAGGAAGACTTCTATGAGGCATAGTCTTAATCCTTATTATTCTGGAACTTACACTCTGACT
>Ga0114938_1000127_pt1 | contig 59882 bp, 50 predicted proteins | sample AshMeaBigSpring_FD_88675 | JGI IMG/M metagenome (GOLD analysis project Ga0114938, IMG submission 88675) | Groundwater microbial communities from Big Spring, Nevada to study Microbial Dark Matter (Phase II) - Ash Meadows Big Spring | ecosystem: Environmental > Aquatic > Deep subsurface >...
TGTAATATTTTCGACTTTAATACAGCGGTTGCAAATTCAATTTATGGTATTTATACTAACTCGTTATCTACAACTACAAAAGTTAATAACAACCAAATTTACTGGACTTCAGCAATGAATCCTACTGTTGGTAATGTTTACTATGGTATGTATGTGGGTGGCGAATCGAATACAATTAGTGGTAATAAAGTTGGATATTCAGATGCTGTAACTTCTACCTCAATTACTTCCACTTCTACTCCACGTTTTGTAGGTATTCTTACAGTGGGTGGTGCCAATGGAGCTGAAACTTCTGTTTCAGGAAATAATGTTGCTAACATTACTTTGAATACATTTTCGACAGGTGATAATGTAGGTGTTGGTTATGGAATGCTTGCTGGTATTGCTGTTGACAACTCGTATACAGTGTCTAATATCGCAAACAGATCGTACGTAAATATTGTAAATAATAACGTAAATAACCTTGCATTACTTACTAATGCTGCTCCTGCTGGTAATACCTACTGGAATACAATTGGTATTACTTCTAATGCACATTATTCTACAATGTCTGATAATACTGTTCACACTTTATCCAGTATAGCAGCCACTACAGCATCTGCAAATAAGCAAGCAGTTCGTGGTATAAATGCCGTGAATGGATCTGTTGTAAATGCTACAATTTCCAGAAACAAAGTATATAATATCACTGCCGGAGATATTTCTGCAACAAGTTCCGGAAATCAGATAACAGCTATTTCATGTGCGTCTACACTTACGGAAGGTACAGGTTCAATCATGGAAAAAAATCTGGTGTATAATATTAAGGCGTTAAATAGTACAAATACTGCTATTGCGTATGGATTACAGACATACAATGGAACTGCTTTAGCAATCAAACCAATCGTGGTAAGAAACAATATGGTTCGTTTGGGTACTGATGTAGAATGTAATGGTTCTTTCTTTGGTTATTATCCACAAGATCACGGTAGTACAATGACTGCTGCCAATTCTAAAGTTAATTTCTATAACAATACGATCTTTATTGGTGGTGCTGCAAAGGATGCTGCTGCTGCCATTGGTAACTCTGCATGTATTTATCGTAAGGTTTCAAAAATTGGTGCTTTTGGAAATTACGTGAATAATATTCTGGAAAATACAAGAACTGGTGGTACTACTGGTGTAAATGCTGCAATATTATTGACAAGTGCTAATGATTATGGCACCACTCCGTTTATGAAATGTGATAGCAACTTATATTATATTTCTACAGATGCTTCTGCCAAACTCGGTGCTATTATTGCTACATCGGCAGGTGCACCAACTAGCTCTTTTGCAACTTTAGGTGATTGGAAAACAACTACATCTCAAGATGCAGCCAGTATTGCAGGTCCTGCTTCTTTTGTCGATTCTTTGGCTACAGTGCCCAACCTGCACATTCTGAAAACATCTATCGCTGTTGGTGCAGCTACCGCAACTGATTATGTTGCAGATGACTTCGACGGAGACTCTCGTACCACAGCTACAAAATTTGTAATTGGTGCAGACGTACCGGATTTGAGTACAGCGATTTCTGCTCCTGTAGCAGGTAAATCAGGTGTATATGCAATTGGCAAAAACATCTTCTTCTCAGGTGTAGCTGGTGCTGCCTCAGTATTGGATGCTGCTGGTGCATTGGTTGCTCAGGTGAGCTCTGCTCAAGTAGCTGCAGGTTCAGCTAACCTTTCTGATCTCAAATCAGGTCTTTATGTAGTGGTTGTTAATGGCAAAGCTACAAAAGTTATATTGAAATAAGATTTCGGATTTATTCCTAAATTATTATTACTTAGAGGCTGTTCCGGTTTATTCCGGGGCAGCCTTTTTTCTGTTTCGCATTTTTCCGCTATTCCCCAGGCGTTTTTCTGCGTATATTCTCTGTTTCATTTTTCTCTTTTACAAAAAATGATTAATTTCGCACTCTCTTATTCAGGAAGTATTCGGATTAAATAGAAAAAACGCTTCGGCGTATTCAAAATAGCTAGTCAATTATGAGAAAATTTGCAGAATACAATCAGCTCAATCTGTCTGAAATCAACAAGGACGTCCTCAAAAAATGGGACGAAAAGGATCTGTTTCATCAGAGTCTGAAAAAAAGCGAAGGCAAACCGTCATTCGTTTTTTACGAAGGGCCGCCTTCGGCAAATGGTATGCCGGGCATTCACCACGTAATGGCTCGTTCTATTAAGGATATTTTCTGCCGATACAAAACCATGAAAGGCTTTCACGTAAAACGAAAAGCCGGATGGGATACGCACGGTCTGCCGGTAGAATTGGGCGTTGAAAAGGCTTTGGGTATAACCAAAGAGGATATCGGAAAAAAAATTACCGTGGCAGAGTACAACGCTGCTTGTCGCAAAGATGTGATGAAATACACCAAAGAGTGGGAGGATTTAACTCACAAAATGGGTTATTGGGTCGATATGAATGATCCGTATATCACTTACGATAACCGTTATATTGAAACACTTTGGTACCTGCTCAAACAGCTTTACAACAAAGATTTTTTATACAAAGGATATACCATTCAACCTTATTCGCCGGCCGCAGGTACAGGGCTGAGTACGCACGAGCTCAATCAACCGGGTTGCTATCGCGATGTAAAGGATACCACATGTGTGGCTCAGTTTAAGGTAAATGCTTCGGATGTTGAAAAACTGAAACTAAACGAAAAGCATGGTGAGGTCTATTTTCTGGCCTGGACCACCACGCCGTGGACGTTGCCTTCGAATACCGCTCTTTGCGTCGGTCCAAACATCGATTATGTGGCTGTGCAATCTTTCAATCCATATTCAGGTGTACCAATTACTGTTATTCTGGCAAAAAATCTGGTTACCAATCTGTTTAATCCCAAGGCTGCCGAATTGCAGTTGACCGACTACAAAACAGGAGATAAACTGATTCCTTACCGAATGGTGATGGAATACAAAGGTTTTGATCTGGAGGGTTTGGGTTACGAACAGTTGATTCCCTGGATGAATCCGGGCAAAGATGCTTTCCGTGTAATCGGTGGTGAATTTGTTACAACCGAAGATGGAACGGGTATTGTTCATATAGCGCCTACTTTTGGTGCAGATGATGACCGGGTGGCCAAAGCTCACGGAATTCCTCCCATGATGTTACTCGATAAAGAGGGTAATAATCGTCCGATGGTGGATATGAGTGGAAAATTCTATCTTATAGAAGATTTGGATTCCGAGTTTGTACAGCACAATGTGAATGTAGATTTGTACACCGAATATGCCGGTCGTTTTGTGAAAAATGCCTACGATGCCTCACTCTCAGAAGAGGATGCAACGCTCGATATTGATATTTGCGTAATGCTCAAACAGGAAAATAAGGCCTTCAAAATAGAAAAGCATACGCACAATTATCCGCATTGCTGGCGTACAGATAAGCCTATTCTCTATTATCCGCTCGATAGCTGGTTTATTCGTACAACTGCCTGCCGCGAAAGATTGATTGAATTAAACAATACCATCAACTGGAAACCACAATCTACCGGTTCAGGCCGATTTGGTAAGTGGCTCGAAAATCTGCAGGACTGGAACCTGTCTCGCAGTAGATATTGGGGTACGCCTCTGCCAATCTGGTGTACCGAAGATGGAGATGAGGTGAAATGTATCGGTTCGGTGGCTGAATTATTCGAAGAAATCGAAAAATCTGTAAAGGCTGGTCTGATGACCGAAAATCCATACAAGGAGTTCGTTCCCGGACTCTACACTCCCGATAATTACGATAAAATTGATCTGCATCGTCCCTATGTTGATGGCATTATTCTATTGTCCGACAATGGAAAACCAATGAAACGCGAGCTGGATCTGATTGATGTCTGGTTCGACTCAGGCGCTATGCCATATGCACAGATTCATTATCCTTTCGAAAATAAAGAGGCGTTTGAATCGGGAGAAATTTATCCGGCCGACTTTATTGCCGAAGGCGTTGACCAAACTCGTGGTTGGTTTTTTACGCTACATGCACTGGGAACGATGTGTTTCGACTCGAAAGCGTTTAAAAACGTGATTTCGAATGGCTTGGTACTCGACAAAAACGGCAACAAGATGTCGAAACGTCTGGGCAACGCAGTTGATCCGTTTATTACAATTGAAAAATATGGTTCCGACCCTTTGCGTTGGTATATGATTACCAATGCTTCTCCCTGGGATAATCTGAAATTCGACCTTGATGGCATCGAAGAGGTTCGTCGAAAATTCTTTGGTACGCTCTACAATACATATTCATTCTTTGCATTGTATGCAAATGTGGATGGTTTTACCGGTAATGAGCCTTTGATTCCGGTTTCAGAACGTCCCGAAATCGACAGATGGATTATTTCTCTGCTGAATACGCTCACACAAAATGTGGATGACTATTACGAACAGTATGAGCCTACGAAAGCGGGTCGTGCAATTGCCGATTTTGTGAATGATAATCTGAGTAACTGGTACGTTCGCCTCAATCGTAAACGCTTCTGGGGTGGGGAACTTAATGACGATAAACTGGCGGCTTGCCAAACACTTCACACTTGTTTGCTGACCATTGCAAAATTAATGGCGCCTATTGCTCCGTTTTATGCTGATCAGCTTTTCTGTGATTTAACCGGCGATTTGGCTGGCTCTGTTCACTTGGCAGATTTCCCGGTCTCTGATTCAACATTGGTCAATACTCCGCTCGAAGAGCAAATGCAACTAGCTCAGGATATCTCTTCGATGGTATTGGCATTGCGTAAAAAAGTGAATATTAAGGTGCGTCAACCGCTTCAGGCTATTATGATGCCTGTACCGGATGATAAAACGCGTCAGAATATTGAGTGTGTTAAATCGCTCATCCTTACCGAGGTGAATGTTAAAGAACTCAACTTTGTAGAGAATACATCGGGCATTTTGATAAAGCGGATAAAACCTGATTTTAAAAAGCTGGGACCGAAATACGGAAAAATAATGAAGCAACTAGCTGCTGTTATCTCGCAGATGGATCAGGAGTCGATTAATCAGTTTGAAAAAGACGGAACATATTCTTTATTCGTAGATGGTCAATCTGCCGAAATCATTGTAGAGGACGTCGAAATCATTTCAGAAGATATTCCGGGTTGGCTGGTGGCTAATGAGGGCAAACTGACGGTAGCACTGGATATCACTATCTCAGATGAGTTACGCAAAGAGGGCATAGCCAGGGAAATGGTGAATCGCATTCAGAATATACGAAAATCGAGCGGTTTTGAAATTACAGACAAGATTGTAGTTTCACTTAGTAAACACGCCGAAATAAATGATGCGATCTCTGAATACAATGATTATATAGCTAATCAGGTGTTGGCTACAGAAATTGTGTTGGTTGATGTTGTTCAGAATGCATCTGTGCTTAATTTTGATGAGTTTGATTTGCAAATTTCGGTTACAAAAGCCTGAAACATTCAGTCGATATATTTGTTTAATCTTAAATAAATAATTATCTTCGCAAAGTAGAGATTAATTCAGATAATTGTGTTAATTATTAAATTATAAAACCTTAAATACAAGAAATATGTCAGAAAAAACCAGATATTCGGATGATGAATTATTGGAGTTTAAAGAGTTGATTTTAGATAAACTCGACAAAGCACAACGCGATTATGATTTGCTTAAATCATCTATTACTAACTCCGATGGAAATGATATTAGTGATACATCTCCTACATTCAAAGTGTTGGAAGAGGGAGCTGCAACTCTATCTAAGGAAGAGGCCGGTCGTTTGGCTCAACGTCAGATGAAATTTATTCAGCACCTTCAGGCTGCTTTGGTACGTATCGAAAACAAAACGTATGGAATCTGTCGGGAAACGGGTCTTCTTATTCCCAAAGAAAGATTGCGCGCTGTCCCTCATGCTACTTTAAGTATAGATGCTAAGAATAGTCAGAAATAATACTGAATAACAACGACTTGTATAAAATAATTCGACAATGAGAGCTGTATTTAGCTCAATTGTCGAATTGTTTTTTTGAATATAAACAGTGAAAATTTATGTCAATCACTCGCGGACAATTGTCCCTCTTAATCATCTCTGGAGTCCTTCTGTCAGACCAGTTATTGAAAATCTGGATTAAAACACACATGCACATGCATGAGTCAATAGAGGTAACTTCCTGGTTTTACATCTATTTCACAGAAAACAATGGAATGGCTTTCGGTATGGAGTTATTCAGTAAACTATTCCTGACTCTTTTTAGGATAGTTGCAGTTGGATTTATCGGATATTATCTTTATAATCTGGTAAAAAGAGAGGTGAAGTTCGGATATGTGGCATGTATAGCTCTTATTTTTTCCGGCGCTGTAGGGAATATTCTCGACTCTGTATTTTACGGTCTAATATTTGACCATAGTTATGGTCAGGTTGCATCGTTTCTTCCTCAGTATGGCGGATACGCACCTTTATTCTATGGCAAGGTTGTTGATATGTTTTATTTCCCAATTATTCAGACTACTCTTCCTTCCTGGTTTCCAGTTTGGGGTGGACAGGATTTTGTCTTTTTTAGGCCAATTTTTAATTTAGCTGACTCTGCAATTTCTATCGGTGTCGCTGTCTTGATTTTATTTCAGAGAAAACAACTGAGTGCTGAAACCGGCGGTAAAAATGAGAAGAAGGATGCGTAAAGCTGCTTTTTTATTTGGAGGATTTATGTTGTTTCTAACACTTTTTGCTGCTTGTCAGAAAGTGCCGGAAGGCATAATTGCTCCCGGTAAAATGGAGGATATTTTGTATGATTCCTACGTCGGTGATGCAATATCAGAATCTGAATTGGGAGCCCGTTATGGTGATAAAGCCAGAACTTATTATCTTATATCGGTCTTGAAGAAGTATGATGTTTCTCGTCAGGAGTACGATTCATCCCTGCATTGGTATATGGGAAATCTCAGTTTGTATTCAAAAATATATGATAGAGTGATTATCCGGCTTAAAAAAGAACAATCGAAAAGAGAACTTGAGGCTGGAAATCAGAAGAGAGCTGGCCTTTCACCTGCAGGTGACAGTGTAGATGTTTGGTGCCAAAATAAAACAGCTCTGTTTACTGATGTTTCTGCCTTCAGAACATTCTTTTCAGAAATAAGATTTGATGAAAACTATTTTCCGGGAGATACAGTTCGATTTCATGCTAACATAAAGTCTTTCAAATTGTCTGGCAAACAAATGCCAAAGATGGTTTTAACTTTTATTTATACAAATGATTCAAGTTATACTGTGTCTCATTGTATTCGTGAATCGGGACCTGTTCAATTGGCTTATGTGACAGATTCTGTTACGCGGATAGACAAGATTGTAGCCGGATTCTATCAGAATCAGCAAGGCACAATGCTTGTAGATAGTATTAAGCTGATTCGTTTTCACAAAAAGAAATAATTACAAATTTGACCCTAACAGTATGGTTTGGGTTGCTTTACTTCCTTTGAAAATATGAAATTACAATTTATAAGCCTTGCAAGCGGAAGCAGCGGGAACTGTTATTATTTAGGAAATGATCAACACGGAATTTTAATTGATGCCGGAATTGGTGTCAGATCTATAAAGAAAGTATTAAAGGAAAATGGCATTGCTTTTGAAAAAATTATTGCTCTACTTATAACTCACGATCACGCCGATCATATAAAATCGGCAGGAGTATTGGGCGAAAAAAACTTTATTCCGGTTTACACGACTGAAGAGATTCATATCGGAATGAATAAAAACTACGCAATGACCGAAAAAATTTATAATTCCAGAAAGATACTCTTCAAAGATCAGTCCGTCAGGATTGGTGATTTTCTGGTTACCGCATTTCAGGTACCCCACGATGGTACAGATAACGTGGGTTATTGCATCGAATACAATGATAAAAAATTTGTTTTTGCAACTGATTTAGGGCACATTCCGGAAGATGTAGCTGGATATTTGTCGCAAGCAGATTACCTGGTTATTGAGGCAAATTATGACGAAGAAATGCTTAAAAATGGCCGTTATTCCTCTTTTCTCAAACAGAGAGTTGCGAGTAACAACGGCCACATGAGCAATCGGGATACAGCCCGGTATTTGGCTAATTCATATTCAGACCGACTACAATATGTTTTTCTTTGTCATTTGAGTCAGGATAATAATCACCCCGAACTGGCTTATAAAACGGTTGAGATTTTTCTTAATGAACAGAATATAAAATTAGGTCGAGACCTGAATCTGACTGTCTTGAAGAGAACAGTAGCTTCGGAAATGTTTGTTTTTTAATAACCATTTCCACCACCGCCGTTGAAGTTTCCACCACCACCATTGTAGCCACCACCTTCAAAACGACGACCACCTCCATCAGGATTGTAGTCTCCATTACCCATTCTCATGCGTCGTACACCACCGCCCATACTGTTGAAACGGTAGGCAAATGAAGCCATGAAGTATGATGTAAGGGTATTGTATTCTACATCCTGAATGTAATTATTGGTTATATTTCTCGAAATGCTTATCTGTTGTTGCAGGATGTCGTTTACCCGAATACTAAGTGTGCCTTGTCTTTTCTTGAACAAGAGCTTGCTCAATTCAGCATTCCACATGGTCTCTTCTTTGTTATATCCTGTCGAAAGACCCTTGCTGGCAGTATAGCGGATATCACTGGCCAATATTATGCTGTATGGAAATGTAATCTGTGCAATAAATGTTGCTCCGTAGTTCATATTCTCCTGAGCTTTTTGTGTGGCCAATGTGTTTTTAGTGGTCGAATAACTAAAATTACCACGGGCTTGTGTGTAAAGAAAGTTATTCCGAAAACTCACACCAAGATTTTCTCTGACAGATAACTGATTCGATACATTTCGCATACTCTCTTTATTCACATTGGTATAACCAATTCGACTGTTGTATGTGATATTTGAGTTGGTATTTATCTGAAATTTTGTTTTTCCGATAGGTGTATTAAACATAAACATCCCGTTTACATTCCAGTTTCCACTTTCATTGATGTAACTTGATGTCTCTACACCGGATGAATCGTAGCTCGATCTGGTAATTATTTCATTAAATACATAACTTCCCTGAACCGATGCTACCAGACTCCTGGATCTCATTCTATCCTGATTCATAAACCGAAATGTAAGATTGTTGCTGTAAGAGGGTAACAAATCCGGATTACCTACCCTTATTCTAAGAGGATTAGTAATGTCAGGCGTTGGGTCCATTTGTGTTACCGAAGGTTGTCCGGTTCTTCCCCGATAGTCGATACGTAAACTTCTCTCTTTGGTATAACGAAGGGTGTAATTCAGATTGGGTGAAATGTTGATTACAGACAAGTCCTGTGAACGCTTCAAACTTCTGTCTAAACCGGTAAAACGTTTGCTGGATGTATAAGAGGGTTGCACATCTGCGCCTATTGTATATTGGTATTTATCACGCATAGCCCTGAAGCTAAAGCCAATTTGTTGATTTATAAATGTGTTTTCTAGGCTTTTACTATAGGTTGTATCCAATACAATATTATTTGGATCTTTAGTATCATATGAATATTTGTCGGACGTAGTATATCGTGGCCTGTAAGAGTAGGAGAGTTGTAGAAAATTATTTTTTCCGATAGGTTCAACGTATGCTGCATAGAAGCGGAAACTACGCGAACCAGAGAGGTTTTCAATATCCTGACTAATCATTTTCTCTGTTTTTGAACTATAATAGTAGCTGAGAGAGTTATTGTCTCCATCTCCATCCGTATTATTTTTTCCTGCTTCCACACTGAAACTGAGTCGTCTGCCTTTTCTATTTAGTTGATATGAAAAATCGAGTCTTCCTCCAAATTCCAGCCCATTCGATTTGTTCCAGGAGTTACTGCTACTTCGGTTTACAGAGTCTTTGTTGAAGCCTCTGAATGTATTGGTTTGACTTTCAGATGTGCTGTACGAACTATTGTATGAGAAGTTGGGCTGAAAAATGATAGTCATAAATGAATCTGCTTGTAACTCAAATTTAAAATCGGATGTCAGATTATCGCTTTTATTATAACTATTGCTTTTGCTACTATTGTAAGGAACGTTATCCAGAACAGGGCTCTGAACGCTGTTTCTTTTTGCATCAGTATTAAACTTATTATAAACTATATTTCCTCCCATTTTAAAATAATTGCTTATAGCTGTTGCAAAATTTGTTCCGTACAGATTGGATGCAGTAACTCCATTGCCTGCACTTCCGCTCCTGCCTCCTCGCATACCCATTTGTGCTCCATTATTACTCCCCCAGTCCTGAGATGGTTTCACATTTATGTTATTTGAATTGGCAATTACACTTAACTGTGTATCCTCAAAAAAGCGGTTAATCATTGCATTTCCTTCATACCGGTTTTCTCCGTCCGAAATCTTTTGAACTTCTCTGCCTAATCCACCTTTTGCATTCATCATCCAACCCTTATTCATTCCCTTTTTAACGGTCAGATTGATAATTGTTTCTTCTTCTCCATCGTCAATGCCTGTTAGTTTTGCCAATTCAGATTTGCTATCTATTACCTGCAAACGCTCAATTATATCCACAGGAATATTTTTTGTTGCAATGGTGGGGTCTTTTCCAAACATCTGTTTCCCATTCACATATACTTTTTTTACCTCCTTGCCAGCTATAGTAATTTTGCCATCTGCATCAATTTCAACTCCCGACATACGTTTCAACATTTCTTCTACTGCAGATCCCTGTTGTAGTTTGAATGCAGCCGGATTGTACTCAATGGTATCCTCTTTTACAACCATCTCTGTTACCTGTCCCACCACACTCACTTCACCAAGCATGTGTTCATTTTCAGACATAGATATCTCTCCAAGATAAAACTGAACCGGAGATTGTGTTGTAATGCTTACTTTTTGATTTACTGTTTTAAATCCCAAAAAAGTGTACCGAATTACGTATTCTCCGGTTGGGATGTTCCGAATGTTGAATAATCCGTTTTTGTCAGTAACACTACCATTAATAAAGGAGCTGTCTTTGCCAGACTTCATGATTCTAACTGTTGTTCCAATCATGGCTTGTTTTGTCTTTACGTCGATAACTTTTCCTACAAGAATATATTTTTTTGAAGGTATATTTTGCGCAAATCCAAATTGTACAAAAATAAGAAGAGAGATTAGGGTTAGTGTTTTTCGCATTACAATTTTGTGTTAATGAGTATATTTCAGGTAACAATCAATGTTCACAGTGCTTTGACCATAATTAGAGGCAAAGGTTTATTGGTTTTATCTCTAATACTGTGAAATTTTCCGAATTATCAGAAATTATCTTTATTGAAATAAATACAGATTGTTTCTCTTTTTCTGCATATTATTTATACTTGCTTTGTGGGTAATAATTCTTCTAGTTTTACCAATTCATCCCGATATTGTGCTGCTTCAAGAAATTCCAGCTTTTTAGCAGCTTCCTGCATCAGTTTTCGGGTACGTTCTATCGTTTTTACCAATTCTGATTTAGACATATATTGAATAACAGGATCTGCAGCAACAGAGGTAGTCTCTTTTTCAAAATATGCGTGCGTCTTACGGGCGACATCTTCTCCCAGCATTGAATTAACCGATTTCTTGATAGCTTGTGGGATAATACCATTTGCTTCGTTGTAAGCTAACTGTTTTTCTCTTCGTCTGTTTGTTTCTTCAATCGTTTTTCGCATGCTTTCCGTTACTTTATCAGCATACATAATTACTTTCCCATTTAGATTTCTGGCAGCTCTCCCTGCCGTTTGTGTCAACGATCTGTGAGATCTTAGAAAGCCTTCTTTGTCTGCATCAAGAATTGCTACTAAAGAAACTTCTGGTAAATCCAGGCCTTCCCTTAAGAGATTCACGCCAATTAAAACATCGAAAAGCCCATTTCGAAGATCTTCCATGATACGAATACGGTCTAGTGTTTCTACATCAGAGTGTATATAGTTGCAGCGGAACCCCAAGCGACCCAAATAGCTGTTAAGCTCTTCAGCCATACGTTTTGTCAGCGTCGTTATTAGTATTCTTTCATCTAACTTAACACGTTTCTGAATCTCTTCCATCAAATCATCAATCTGATTAAGACTCGGCCTAACTTCAATAACCGGATCCAATAATCCGGTTGGTCGTATTACCTGCTCAACGACTACTCCTTCAGACTTTATTAATTCATAATCAGCTGGTGTTGCACTAACATAAATGACCTGTTTTGCCAGTTCTTCAAACTCCTCAAATCGGAGAGGCCTGTTGTCTATGGCTGCAGGTAACCGAAATCCATATTCTACAAGATTCTCTTTTCGTGAATGATCACCTCCATACATACCTCTTATTTGGGGTATTGTTACATGGCTCTCATCAATAATGACCAGGAAATCTTTCGGGAAATAATCAATCAGGCAGAATGGCCGGCTACCCGGATCTCTACCATCAAAATACCGGGAGTAATTTTCGATACCAGAGCAATGGCCAACTTCTCGAATCATTTCCAAATCGTATGTCACACGTTCATATATACGTTTTGCTTCGTATGCTTTTCCAATCGTTTGAAAAAAATCGACCTGTTTGCCTAAATCAAGCTCAATCTCAGCGATAGCTCTGTTTAGTCTTTCTTTTGTTGTTACAAAAAGATTTGCCGGATATATGTTGTAATTGTCTAATGAAGACAATTTTACTCCACTAAGAGGGTCAACTGTCTCTATAACTTCAATTTCATCTCCCCAAAAAATTACGCGCAAAATTAAATCACAATAAGCTAAATAAATATCTATTGTGTCTCCTTTTACTCTGAAATTTCCGTGACTCAAAGATATTTCATTTCGTGAGTAGAGACTGTCAACCAGATTTCTTAAAAATGCATTACGAGTAATTTTTTGCCCGATTATGATTTTGATTACATTATTATGAAAGTCTTCCGGATTTCCTATGCCAAATAAGCACGATACAGAAGAGACAACAAGAACGTCTTTTCGTCCGGAAAGCAATGCGGAAGTGGCTGAAAGTCGCAATTTTTCAAGTTCCTCGTTTATTGCCAGATCTTTTTCAATATAGGTATCTGAGCCCGGAAGATAAGCTTCTGGCTGATAATAATCGTAATAAGAAACAAAGTATTCTACGGCATTATTTGGAAAGAAATTCTTAAATTCACCATACAACTGAGCTGCTAGTGTTTTATTATGACTCAGTACAAGCGTCGGTTTTTGAACTTGTTCAATTATATTTGCGACTGTAAAAGTTTTACCTGATCCTGTTACGCCTAGCAAGGTTTGATAATCAATTCCTTCAATAATTCCTTTTGATAATAATCGAATTGCTTCCGGCTGATCTCCGGTTGGCTGATATTCTGATATGATTTTAAAATCCATTTTTTTTCGGGAATAATTAATGAGATTTTGATAGCTAAAAATGTATATATGGGGTAATAACCCAGCTTATGATTCACACAAAAATAGCATTAATATTCCAATCGAAGACTCATTTGTTGTTTTATTAAGTTAAATAGTTGATTTTACCGACAAGAATGCTCATCTTTGTAATTCATTAATACTAGTAAAATAATGGCTTTGAAAATTGGAGATAAAGTACGTTTCTTAAACTCAACCGGTGGAGGAGTTGTAAAGCGTTTTATTAATAAGGAAACCGTAGAAGTAGAAGAGGAGGATGGATTTGACACGCCTGTTCTCATAAGGGAGTGTGTACTTATTGATTCCGTGGCAAGTACTTCAAAAACTAAAGATAACAAAACTGTTGAACCCGTTATCCAGATTCAGAAAAGTGGGGTAGAGGCCTCCTCGGGTTCAAGGATAGTTGAAACCAGAGAAGGGGATGTATTAAATATCTATTTAGCCTTTCTTCCTATGGAGCCTAAAAGTCTATCAAATAGTAGATTTGAAACATTTATTGTTAATGATAGTAATTACTTTCTTCAATTTTCGTACCTGAGCAAGCAGGCTGATTTTTGGAAATTGCGTTATTCTGGAATTGTAGAACCTAACCAAAAGCTTTTTGTTGAGGAGTTTGGCAAAGAACAATTAAATGATTTAGAAAGAATCGCAGTTCAGTTTATTGCATTCAAACAGAATAAGGTTTTTCGATTAAAATCTCCTGTTTCTGTTGAACATAAAATTGATACCGTGAAGTTTTATAAATTTCATAGTTTTTGCGAAAATGATTATTTTGAAGATGATGCGATAATGTTACCTATCGTAAAAAATGATAAAGCAGCAAGACAGATAGAGGTGTCATCTCTCGAATTGGAGAGGGCAATGCTGGAGAAAAAACAGACCGAGCGTCCTCGCATACAGCCGATAGAGAAGAGAGTTCACGGTTCAATTTTGGAAGTTGATTTACATATTTCTGAATTATTGGATGATACAACCGGACTTACAAATACCGATATTATTCAGCTTCAGCTCGAAAAATTCAGATCTATTCTTACTCAATATAAAAATGAAAAGGGGAAGAAGATTGTGTTTATCCACGGAAAAGGGGAGGGGGTTCTGCGTAAAGCAATTGTTGATGAGCTTCGATTTAAGTTTAAAGCATATCAATTTCAGGATGCATCTTTTAAAGAATACGGGTTTGGGGCCACATTGGTTACAATAAAATAATAATTAGTTCTGAATTGAAATACAATAATATTACAGATGGTTTTAAAAAATATCGATAATAAGGGATTTACTACAAGAGTTATTCATACTCAATATGCAAAAAAAGATGCATTTAATGCACTACAAGTTCCAGTCTATGAAAATGTTGCTTTTGAATTTGATACAGCAGAACAAATGTCGGATGCATTTTTAGGGCTTTCCTCAGATCATACCTATTCGAGAATTACAAATCCGACAGTTGCTAATTTCGAACAGCGGATATGCAATATTACTAAAGCTCTGAGCGTTACAGCTTTGAATTCTGGTATGGCTGCAATTTCAAATACGTTTATTGAATTGGCTTATTGTGGCGCAAATATTGTCTCTTCTCCTCATTTGTTTGGAAATACATATTCTTTTTTTAAATCTACATTATCCTCTTTTGGTGTCGAAATAAGATTTTGCGACTTCACAAATCCGAAAGAGGTAGAAGCCTCAATTGATGAGAATACTTGCGCAGTATTTCTAGAAATACTTACAAACCCACATCTGGAAGTGGCCGATTTAGCCGCTATTTCTTCAATTACAAAATTGAAAAAAGTACCTCTGGTAGCAGACACAACCGTTATTCCATTTGTTTGTTTTGATGCTAAGGAATTTGGTATTGATATTGAATTAGTATCCAGTACAAAATATTTGTCTGGAGGCGGAACTGGCTTAGGTGGCTTAATAATTGACTATGGAACATTTGACTGGAAAAACTCAAAAAAGTTAGAACCAATTACTTCTCAATTTGGTAAAATGAGTTTTACTGCAAAACTTCGCAAAGAAATTCATCGGAATCTGGGAGCATATATGTCGCCTCATGCAGCCTATATGCAATCTCTTGGGCTTGAAACATTAGAGATCAGATATGCAAGGTCTTCTTCCAGTTGCCTTAAGATTGCAACTGAATTGCAGTCTTATGTGAATATCAAAGCAGTTAATTATACTGGATTGAAAAACAATCGTTTTTTTGAGCTAAGTAGTGCTCAGTTTGGAGAATTTCCGGGTGCAATGCTTACTTTTTGTTTAGAATCAAAAGAAATATGTTTTAAGTTTCTGAATAATTTGAAGTTTATAAAAAGAGCTACAAATCTGTTTGATAACCGTTCTCTAATAATACATCCGGCGTCTACAATTTACGGAACATTTACTGATGCTCAACGCCACGAAATGGCAATAGATGATACTCTTATTCGTTTTTCAGTTGGATTGGAAGATCCACAAGATCTACTTCTGGATATTCAACAGGCTTTAAAAGCTGTTTATGGCAACTAACACATCTGAGCTATATTGCAAGTGAGATAGTTTTTCATAGAATTGAATAAACTATCTCACTTGATTATATATTTTTGAAAGTATTATAAAGCCTATCCATGGCTTTAGATAGAATTAGCCTGGAGCAGCCAATATTTATTCGCTGAAAACCATCACCTCCTGGTCCAAAACTAGCACCATCATTAAATGCCAAATGAGCATCCCTAATTAGCTTTAATCTTAGAGTTTCATTTGATAAATTCAGTTCTCGAAAATCTAGCCAAATCAGGAATGATGCTTCAGGAATTACTGCGTGGATTTTTGGGAGATTTTTTTTAAGATATTCATCTACAAATTGTATATTGCCTTCTACATACGAAAGCATTTGATTAAGCCATTCAGCACCATTATTATAAGCCGCTATTGTTGCTGTAAATGCAAAAATATTTCCACTGCCAATTTCAAGTGATTCTATGTATTTCGAAAATATTTTTCTAATCTCAGGATTGGGAATGATATATGAAGAGGAGGCAAGACCAGCCATATTAAAGGTCTTGCTTGGAGCCATAAATGTAATGCAATTATTATATGCATCATCAGAAACAGTAGGGAAGGGGCAATGTTTATGACCACTCAGTATCATGTCTGCATGTATCTCGTCTGATACAACCAAAATATTATGTCTTTTACATATTTCTGCAATGCGTTCTAAATCAGTTGTTTTCCATACTTTACCTCCGGGATTATGAGGATTACACAATATGAAAATTCTGGTTTTACTATCTATGCAGTTTTCAAAATTATTAAAATCAATTTCAAACTGTCCATTAATTAAGTTTAGAGGGTTGTATCTTACTTCTCGTCCATTATTGGATGGAACACTCATAAATGGGGGATAAACAGGTGGTTGAACGATAATATTATCACCTTTGTCCGAAAACGCATTAATTGCGAATGCAATCCCAGGTACTATTCCTGGTACAAATCCAATCCATTGTTTTTCTACCGTCCAATTAAACCTATAATCCATCCACCTAATTATCGAGTCGAAGTATTCTTGTGTTCTAATCGTATAACCAAGAACTTCATGATTTGCTCTTTGGCGAATGGATTCCATAATAAAATCGGGAGTGCGAAAATCCATATCTGCAACCCAAAGAGGTAGTAAGTCGCTCGAACCAAATCTGGCATCACACAAATCAATTTTTAATGCACCGGTTCCTTTTCTATCTATAATTTCATCAAAGTTGTATTGCTTCATTTTTTTTTTTACAAATTTACAGTATATAGATTCTCTATTCTAAGTTTCATCGAAAAAATTGAATTCATTATTATTAATTGATGATTTGTCGTTTTTGCAGTTATCTTTTTTTTATTTCAAACTAATTAGACATAAAATGCTATAAATATGAATCTTAGACTTTGTACTTAACATAATGATGATTATAATTTAATTTTCGCATATTTATTTATATATGTAATTGTGGTAATAAAAAAAGGCTTGATATTCATCAAGCCTTAAACTAATTGAACTTACTAACATTTTATATTTAGACTAGCAAGTACATTTCTCATCTTTTCGTATGTTGTAATTCTTGTTGGAACTAAAGGTAAGCGAAGTACATTCTCAATATATCCCATTGCATGAAGCATACTTTTAATTCCGGCCGGATTGCCATCAACAAAGAGTAAATCAATTAATTCTGTAAAACCATGATGGATATGCAAAGCACTATTGAAATCACCTTTTAAACCTAATCGAACCATTCTACTGAATTCCTTAGGAAATGCATTGCCAATAACAGAAATAACGCCTACAGCTCCTAGTGTTATCAGCGGAAAGGTAATTCCATCATCACCTGATATTACCAAAAAATCGCTTGGTTTATCTTTAATTATTGAGTCCATTTGGGTAATATTTCCCGATGCCTCTTTAATTGCAACAATATTTTTAAACTCTCGAGCCAGGCGTAAAGTTGTTTCTGCAGACATATTTACACCAGTTCTTCCTGGTACATTATAGAGAATAATCGGCAATTTTGTGGCTTTGGAGACAGACTTATAATGCTGAAATATACCTTCCTGTGTAGGTTTATTATAGTAAGGTACAACAGATAGAATGGCATCTATTCCTTCAAATGATTCATTCTCAAGTTTTTCGACTATGCTTTTCGTACAGTTACCTCCTACTCCCAGCACTATTGGAATTTTGCCCTGAACGCGTTCAATAATAAAACGCGTAATTTCTTTTTTTTCGACTTCTGTAAGCGTGGGTGTTTCTGCTGTTGTTCCAAGAACAACAAGATAATCAGTCTCATTTTTGAGTTGAAAATCGACAAGTCTACCTAAGGCAGAATAATCAACAGTTTCATCTTCTAGAAATGGAGTGATTAATGCCACTCCCATGCCTTTTAATTTTTGTTGTATCATATAATTTGATCAGATTCTTTTCGTTGACTTTTCAATCTGCGAAGATAAAACATTATCTGCTTAGAAAGAAATTTAACGTCAATATTTTTTTCAACTTCTACAATTAAATCATAAATATCAATATATTCCTTTTTTATCCCAACTTTAAGCTTTTGTTTTGATGATGCTGATAATATGCATAAAGACAGGTGTTTATCTGTTGTTAAATCAATGAGTAAATCGCATTTTTCATCCAGATTGTTAAATTTCTTGCAAACTGATTCATTGGGATATCCTCGCCAGTCTGTATTCTGTCTGGAATATGAAAAGAATCTGTTTTTTACTTCATCTACCTTTTCATCACTTCGAAAACAAAAAAAGTAACACTCTTTATTCTCTGCATTTAATAAACGACCTAAGTCGATAGCTTGTTCTGTTTGAGTTTGTTCAAAAAGTATTAATGTCTTGTTAATCTGTTCAAAATCAACAAAGTGTCTAGACCTCTGGTTCTGATGACTCAGCTTATTGATTTGTTTAATCAAATAGAGTTCTCGAATTTTTTGTATTATCATTGCCTTTTATTGTTATTGTTGAGTTTAACATATTCAGAAACTCTTGTTCGTTTATTATTTTCACTCCCAATTTTTGAGCTTTATCTAATTTGGCGGGGCCCATGTTTTCTCCTGCCAGAATATAATCTGTTTTTGCTGAAACTGAGCTTGAATTTTTACCGCCATTAATCTCAATCATAGCTTTATATTCATCTCTTGAATTAACTGAGAATGTGCCACTTATAACAAATGATTTATCTTTCAGAGCTAAATTCTGAGGAGATATGTTATTATCTGAAACAGACATTTGGACACCTGCTGATTTTAATTTATTTATCTCTTCATTGTTCAATTGAATTTTGAAATAATTCATTACGCTTTCAGCTATACGCTCTCCAATTTCATCAATGGCCACCAATTCATCTTTACTTGCTTTTTGAAGATTATCGATGTTTTTAAATGATCTGGCTAGTTTTTTTGCAACAGTTTCTCCTACAAATCGTATTCCCAAAGCAAATAGAACTCTTTCAAAAGGGATTTCCTTCGATTTTTCTATGCTTTTTAATAAATTTGAGATTGATTTTTCACCAAATCTATCTAGTTTTCTTAGTTTTTCCGAATTTAAATCATATAAATCTGCATTCTGTTTTACTATATTTGATCTAAATAGTTGATCTGTAGTTTCAGAGCCTAGTCCATCGATGTTCATCGCTTTTCGACTGATAAAGTGCTCAATTTTTCCTTTAATTTGTGGTGGACAATTAGTTTCGTTTGGGCAATAGTAAGCTGCCTCTCCATCTATTCTAATTAACTTTGCCCCACACTCGGGGCATTCACTAATAAATGTTACTTCTTTTCCCGATTGATATCTGAATGCATTGTCTACACCTGTGATTTTTGGTATGATTTCACCCCCTTTTTCTACAAAAACCCAATCTCCTATGTGCAAATCAAGAGATTTTATGACATCGGCATTGTGTAATGATGCTCTTTTTACTACTGTTCCTGATAATGTAACTGGTTCAAGGTTAGCTACCGGAGTAATTGCGCCAGTTCTTCCTACCTGAAAAGAGACAGAATTAAGGCGTGTTGTTGCTTGTTCTGCCTTATATTTGTAGGCAATCGCCCAACGTGGAGATTTTGCTGTATTGCCTAAATTCAGTTGCTGACGAATTGAATTTACCTTAAGTACAATGCCGTCTGTGGCTACCGGTAGATTTTTTCTTTCAATATCCCAATAATGAATAAAATCCATTACTTCGGACAAAGAGCTGCATTTTTTTGTGGCTGTTGATACTTTGAATCCCCAGGTTTGTGCTCGTTTGATGTTTTCGAAATGACCATCTTCAGGTAAGTTGTCTCCCATTATATTGTAAAAATAGGCATCGAGGTTTCTTTCTGCTACGATTGAAGAATTCTGAAGTTTAAGAGTGCCTGAAGCTGCATTTCTTGGATTTGCAAATAGTTGTTCTTCAGCCATTTCTCTATCTTTATTTAAAGTATCGAATACGTTCCAGGGCATTAGTATTTCTCCTCTGATTTCAAATGAATCAGGGATATCCGCGCCATAAAGTTTTAGAGGAATGGTTTTAATTGTTTTTACATTTTGTGTGACATCATCTCCCTGCTCGCCATCTCCACGTGTAACGGCTCTCAACATTTCTCCGTTTTCATAAATGATTGAAATAGATGTGCCATCGTATTTGAGTTCGCAAACAATTTCAAAATTTTCATTTAGACTTTTACTTGTTCTATTGAAAAAATCAGCAATTTCACCTTCGGTATAAGTATTTGAAAGCGAAAGCATTGGGAATTGGTGTTTTACCTGACTAAATGCCTTTGAAAGATCACTTCCCACACGTTGTGTTGGAGAGTTTTTGTCTGCATATTCAGGGTAATTTTCCTCCAGAGCTATTAACTCAGCCATCATTTGATCAAAATCGAAATCCGAAATAGTCGGATTATTCAATACATAATAGCTATGGTTGTGTTTATGCAACTCATTTCGAAGAAATTCTATTCTTTCTGCAGGGGTCATTTTTCTGAATTTTAATTTAAAAACAGCATTAGGTAAACTATTGCTTTTTGGGGAAATTAAATATGGCTTATCCATGTCCTTTTTGCAAATATATAAAAAAGGGTGGAATAATCCAATTATGATCAATCGTTTCTATCTCATTTCGTTTGCATACTCATAATTGATTCACTACTTTTGCATAAAAATAAGATATGAGAATTGATATTATTACAGTTTTGCCGGAACTGATAGAGAGCCCACTGAATCATTCTATATTGAAACGTGCTCAGGAGAAGGGATTTGCAGAGATTCATTTGCATAATTTGCGTGATTATTCGACAGATAAGCATAAGCGTGTGGATGATTATCCGTTTGGAGGATCTGCCGGTATGGTGATGCAAATTGAGCCTATTGACAGAGCTATAACTTCTTTGAGAGCTCAACGGGTATATGATGAAATAATTTATACATCTCCGGATGGAGAAACTCTGGATCAAAAAATGGCAAATTCACTCTCTATGCTCAATAATATTATTATCTTATGTGGTCATTATAAGGGTATTGATTACCGGGTTCGAGAGCATTTTATAACCAGAGAGATTTCCATTGGCGATTATGTTCTAACCGGGGGGGAGTTGGCTGCAGCGATTATATGTGATTCAGTTGTTCGTGTTATTCCGGGCGTGATTTCGGATGAGCAATCAGCCTTATCAGACTCATTCCAGGATAATCTTCTGGCACCACCGGTATATACAAGGCCTGCAGAATACAATGGCTGGAAGGTGCCGGATGTTTTGCTTTCGGGCCACCAGCGTAAAATTGAAGAGTGGCAACATCAACAATCAGTGGAGCGTACCAAGCTGCTTCGTCCTGATTTGATGAAATAATTATTCTCCTGTAAATATTTTTATGGCAAAACTACCTTGGGCAGATGTAAATTTAGCAATAATTATTGCCATTGGTTGATGGATTTCTATTGTGTTCATTCCTGTAAATAATAGTTGTTTCTGCAAAACGTTGCCTTGCAAATCTATCAATACCAGATCTGTATCATCACTTAAATCAGATATGTATAAAGTCTTATTAATCAATCTTATGGTTGGTTTTATCTTAGCTTCTTTTATATCGGAAGTCATAGAAAAAGGAATCTGTTGTTTTGTTCCCCAAATGTACTCTGCGAGCTCGGGGATGTCAATGAATGGGTTGCGGTTTTTCTGAATGGCATAAACAGCATTGTTTCTGTTTATTTCTTTTTGGCTAACAGGATCCTGTCTGCTCCATTTGAGAAAAAGATTGACAGACCAGGCAGACAGGGCTGGATATGTATTTCCGGCAAGTTGGTCCGAGCTCCATGTTGAAACCTTGTTTTCGTAACAAGTAACCATGTAAAAATAGGTTCTTGCAAAATCGCCTTTCAATTCGTTATTTGGTTCGAAAACAATGCCACTATATCCGCTGAAAGAGCAGTTTCCTAACTTGCAATAACCATTTGATGAAGAATATGTAGGATTTGAAACCTCACCAAAGGGATAGTTGCTGCGTTTCCCATTTACATATCCATCTGACGGATATAAGTGAAAAAGATCGGTATACATTGGCGTTTCATCGTTAAACCATGACTTAGGGAAAGAGTGTTCCCTGTTATAGCAGTCGAATTCGGAGTTGTAGTTTCCGCATTGGCTTGTAATAAACGTATAATTTGTGCTATTTGAATAAATATCCCAAACTTTTCCATCCGCTCTCTTGTCGGTTAGCTGAAAATCACTCCACAGGTCGGCATAAGAGCGTTCTGTGTGTTCCACGATGATTTGTCCTATTGTGCTTTTCAATGCAGCCTGTGTTTTTCCGATGGCTTTGTTGTAGTAGCCGTCGGGCGCCTGAGCAAATATGGATAAGAAGCTAGATATTGTGGCTATCCATACGAAAAAAAATGTACATACTAATCTCTTCATTGTTTAAATAATTAACTTTAATCAAGTGCTCCAATTAATTCATTTACAGATTTATATCCATGTTTATCTAAATATTCATTTAATCCATCAATTACCTTAATGCAGACCTCTGGATCAATGAAGTTGGCAGTACCGATTTGTATCGCAGTAGCACCGGCAAGCATAAACTCAACCGCATCCCGCCAGTTCATGATACCACCCAATCCTATAATGGGTATTTTTACTGCTTTGTAAGTTTGCCAAACCATACGCAACGCAATAGGCTTTACACAAGGTCCCGATAGACCTCCCGTTATGGTGGATAAGACAGGTTTGCGTCTGTCTGCATCAATAGCCATTCCCAATAGTGTGTTTATCAACGAAACTGAATCAGCACCTTCGGCTTCTGCGGCTCTTGCTATTTCAGTAATATCAGTTACGTTTGGCGATAATTTTACGATTAATGTTTTTGGATAAACTTTTCTTACCGCCTTTACAACATCACCGGCACTACATGCACATGTTCCGAATGCCATTCCTCCTTGTTTGACGTTTGGGCAGGAAATATTTAGTTCAATAGCTGTAACTTTATCCAATGCAGCTACGACTTCTGTGCATGCTACATAATCGTTAATAGTAGAGCCTGAAACATTTACCACCAGATGAGAGTCAATATCCCTGAGGCGCGGATATATTTCGTTTGCAAAATAATGCACACCTTTATTTTGCAAGCCCACAGCATTAAGCATTCCAGCAGGAGTTTCAGCCATACGCGGGTAGGGATTACCCTGACGGGGTTCGAAAGTGGTCCCCTTAACAATGTAACCACCTAAACGGGATAAATCGTAGAAATCAGCGAACTCTTCGCCAAAGCCAAAAGTTCCTGAAGCTGTCATAATAGGATTTTTGAGGTTTAAATCCCCGATTTTAATATTTAAATCTGCCATTTTAAATCATTTATATTGAATACCGGACCTTCTGTACAAACACACACGTGACCATTAACTGTGTTTTCTACACAGCAAAGGCAAACCCCAAATCCGCAGGCCATTGTATTCTCCAGCGAAACCTCGCATTCAATTCCATTCGATTTGGCATACTGCGCCACGGCCATCATCATCGGCTTAGGGCCACAGGTGTAAATAATATCAAACTTTTGTTGTTTCAGAATGCTGTGATGAGTAACAAATCCTTTTTCTCCATGCGATCCATCTTCGGTTGTAGTGTAGAGATTGCCATATTGAGAAAACTCTTCCAGTTGAAGTAAGTCAGATGCAGATCGTGCACCCAACAAAAAATTGGGTACAATGCCTTTTTCTTTAAGAATTTTGCCCCAAAATAGCATGGGTGCGGTACCAACACCTCCACCGACCAAAAGTGTCGATTTTGAGCCGCTTTTTGGTTGAGTAAAGCTGTTGCCGAGCGGAAAGACCAGATTTAGTATCTCTCCCGACTTCAGGGTGCTCAGTTGGCGGGTGCCATCTCCAATTTTCTGAATCAAAAGCCACAATTCATTTTTCTCAGGCAGAAAATTATTTATCGAAATTGGTCTTCTGAGAAAAGTGTTGGGAGAGCCTTCAACCTTCACTTCTACAAATTGTCCCGGTAACATTTCCGGTAGTTGTTGTTGCGCTGTAAGTTTAAGCAAAAAATAGCTCGAGTTAAGACTTACATTTTCGACAACAATAAGATCCATTACAGATTTTTTCATCTATTGTTTCTTTTCGTTCTGCTAAGTACTAAAACTACCTGCTCAGCTGATGATGTGAGGCAGGTTGAAATCAGTTGCAAAGATAATTGAAAAAAACAACATCCGAAAATAGTGCAAAGCTGGGTTGCTGAATTTAATTCGCCACCGATTTATTTTTTTGCAACATCAGGTACAAAGGTTTCGAATGTGTTATCGGAGAAAAAAATCAGAATTTTTGAAACCTTTTTGTCCGGGTCTGATTTTTTACCCGATGCGATTTCATCAGATTGAGAAGATGGTCCGATAGTTCTGACGCCTGCAATAACCTGTGGAATTTGGTTATTGAGAGCAATGGATTCATCCTTCGTAATGACAGGTATAGGTTGCACAATTGAATCGGCAAATAACTCCTGTTGCACCGGAGCCGATGATTTTATCATTGGCTCTTTGCCAAAGAGAAGCCAGTCGGAATTGATATCCCTGAAACGTTCCAGAATCTTACTGACAATATCCAGGCTTGGATTGTTTCGTCCGGACATGGTATGTGTCATTGTCGGCCGTTTTACACCTATCTCATCAGCCAGTGAGGACACTGTCAGATTTTTTTCATCCATAAGTTGCTGAATTCTTCTAATCATGGCTCAATAATTGAGTTTTTGTTCAAATTGATAATTTAAGTCTAATGCAGTTATTTTGTTACAAAGATAAATAATAGAATTGAAAATAAAAAACATTAGTAAATTTAAATTTGTAATACAAAAGATACAAATGTTTCTTGTAAATATATACAAATATAAATAAACAAATGGCTCAAATTTATCTACATTTGTAAATCACTATATAGGCCTAACAGTAGCCAGGTCTAAATAGTTTTAATATTTTACCCTAACTAATTGGATTGTAATTTATTAAATGATATTACTAGTGAGTAATCCTGCTATTGTGATTAAAAATGATAATTTGGCTTATAAAGACGTGGATATTGTTTGTGATAAAATGATATATTTAATTGGAATATAGATGTTTATGTGGTTTAGTTATTGGTATAACATAAACTTATTAAAACAAATCATTGCCCATATAACATCTGTAAATTGCTGTTTTTGCATCCAATTACATTTGAATCTAGTTGTCCGTTTTTGTGATATTATTGTAAATCAATAATAATATAGACACATTTGTCTAATTATATAATTTGTTATATTTATAAATTATTGGTCTAGTTACATTTGTTGTTTACTTATGGAATCAGTATTCATTAAATATATTTGCTGGCAGAGAAAAAATAAGAGAATAATTTAATGACAATGAAATGCACTCTTTGATTTATATGTGAGCTATCCCACTCAATTAGTCATAAAAGTGTTGATATAATAAGAAAATATATTACGGATAAATGATTTTGGGTCTATTTGTGTATACAAATAAATTCAGATACATTTGTGACAACAATTGTACGTCCGAGTTGAACCAAAAGCGACGTAGTTTGTGTATTTGCTTACAGATGTACAGTCGTGAATAAATATCGCAAAAAAAAGAGGGTAAATATTGACATAATATATTATATATCAATATTTTAACCCTCAAATTCTTGTATGTAGAAATCTTGATTCCAGCAAAAAACGGCCAAAATAGCTAATTATGTAGAATTTTGAATAGCAATTCTCTTAAAAGCTCTCCGTTGATACTTCCGGTTGCCCCTACTCCTTTCGACTTCGCATCTGTTTGGCGAATCAGTGAGATAATTTGCATTGTTTTCATAGCCGAAAAATTCTTAAGTGCAACCATGTAATCCTTACTTTGAAAAGGCGGAATTCTCAAACCTTGAGTCACACTTACTTCTGTTTTTGTTGGCAGATAATAGCAAAGCATCAGATTGCTGAAAAAATTATGTAGTACAATCAACGTAACATTTAGTGGATTTGCCTTTGGATTTTTATCAAAATATTGAGCAATTCTATTCGATTTCAGTATATCTTTTTGAATAACAGCCTTCAGAAATTCAAAATTATTGTATTCTTTACTTATTCCAATATTGCGTTCAATCTGCTCCGGTGTGATTATGTTTTGTCCGGTAGGCATTGTAATTATTAATTTATCGAGCTCGCTTACAATTCGATTGAGGTCTGAGCCGATAAAATCAGCCAGCATAATTGAGGATTTCGGGTCAATTTTCCAGCCTTTTTTAGACACATATCCATTAATCCAGGAAGGAATTTGGTTATCATAAAGCTTTTTTGATTCGAAAATAAGGCCTTTTTTTTCGATCTCGGTAACCCATTTTTTGCGAGAATCAGTTGTTCCATTCTTGTAATTGATGACCAATATTGTGGAAGATAGTGGCTTTTGAACATAACTAATTAGCTCTTCGAGTTTTTTTATTTCCTGAGCTTCTTTGACAATAACTACACGATTGTTTGCAAAACTTGGATAAAAACGAGCCTCATTAATAATCGTAGACACTTCTGTATCAGCTCCATACAGTACAATTTCGTTGAAATCTCTTTCAGACTCAGTTAATGCATTCGCCAGAATTTCCTCGGTAATACGATCGATGAAATAAGACTCCTCTCCCATCAACAAGTATATCGGTTTAAATTCTTTTTTAGATATCTGATGAAGTATAGTTTCGAAACTGATTTGTTCTTTTTTAGCCATATTTTATATTATTCGAATCTCAAATGTTTTACAGTTTTACGGTTTTGAAGCAACATATTTAGTGATTCTATACCAATTAAAACATGCTCATGTACAAATTTCTCATTCACTATTTTATCGCTTTCGTTTGTTTTTACACCTTCTGAAACCATAGGTTGATCGGTAATCAATAAGAGTGCGCCTGTCGGAATTTCATTGTAAAAACCAACGGTAAACAAGGTTGCTGTTTCCATATCAATACCCATAGAACGAGTCTTTCTAAGATACTCTTTGAAATTATCATCGTGCTCCCAAACTCTCCGGTTTGTGGTGTAAACAGTCCCTGTCCAATAGTCTCTTTCGTGGTTACGAACAGTGGTTGACACTGCCCTTTGCAAGCTAAAAGCCGGTAATGCCGGTACTTCTGGTGGCAGATAGGTGTTTGATGTTCCCTCTCCACGTATGGCGGCAATTGGTAGAATATAGTCTCCCAGATTATTTATTTTTTTTAAGCCACCACATTTACCCAAAAACAGAACAGCTTTTGGATGAACAGCTGTAAGCAAATCCATAATTGTAGCAGCATTGGCAGTACCCATTCCAAAATTAATAATCATAATGCCATTTGCAATTGCATTTGGCATGTTAACATCTTTATTCACAGGCACATTCATTTGCTCTGAAAATATCTCTACATACTTGTTGAAATTTGTGAGAAGAATATATTCAGGAAACTCCTCTAAATTTCGTCCTGTATATCGAGGCAACCAATTTTCAACTATCTCTTGTTTTGTCTTCATAATTCCTTACTTTTGTACAATCATTAAAAATATGGCCAATTAATACAACCATAACAGTATTAAATTCTTATTATTATGTTTTGGTTTAGCAAAAATACAAAATGTTAAGATTAAATCTACCAAATTATAGTTTTAAAATCATTCGCTCCGGCGATAATTTAAAAATATTTGACCAGATTCGAAAGAAATATTTAGTACTGACTCCGGAAGAGTGGGTAAGGCAGAATTTTGTCAGATATCTGATAGAAGAAAAAGGATATAATACGTCATTAATGGCAAATGAGGTGACCATAAAGCTACATAATACGACAAAAAGATGTGATACAGTCGTGTATGACAGATATCTGAATCCGTTGATGATTATAGAATACAAGTCGCCGGATACCATAATTACCCAGGCTGTATTTGATCAGATTTCGCGATATAATATTAGGTTTAGAGTCCCATATTTAGTTGTTAGTAACGGGTTGAATCACTATTGTTGTCAAGTGGATTATGAAACTCAGACAATTAGTTTTCAGAATGATATACCAATTTACGGTGATTTAATCACATAAAAAACGGGTATATTTCTATCGAAACAGACCCGTTTTTTATGGTAAATATTGTGTATACTATTCAACTCCGGCTAATTCGGGGTCAATCATGATACGACCACAATATTCGCAAACAATAATTTTTTTACGGAGTTTAACATCCAGCTGTTTTTGCGGCGGTATTTTGTTGAAGCAACCACCACATGCATCACGTTGAATATAAACGACAGCCAAACCATTTCTGGCATTCTTACGTATACGTTTGAACGCAGTAAGTAAACGGGCTTCGATGTTTGTTTCCAGCTTTTTAGCTTTATTTCTAAGGCGTTCTTCGTCCTGTTTTGTTTCAGCAATGATATCGTCAAGTTCGCTTTTCTTAGATTCCAGATCACCCTTTTTCTCTTCGATATGCTCCATGCTTGCAGCCAATTCATCAGATTTGGCTTTGGCAGAGGTCGTAAATTCACGAATTCGTTTTTCGCACAATTCGATTTCTAATGTTTGAAATTCAATCTCTTTCGATAGAAAATCAAATTCGCGATTGTTGCGCACATTGTCTTGCTGTGATTTGTATTTTTCAATCAAATCTTTAGCATTTGAGATTTCAATTTTTTTAGCGCTTAATTTTTCATTCAGCTCTTCGACCTCTTTTTTGATATTCTGAATACGTGTTTCCAAACCGGCCACTTCATCTTCCAAATCCTGAACTTCAAGAGGTAATTCACCTCTCAGCGTTTTAATTCTGTCGATTTCAGAAAGTATGGTTTGTAATTCGAACAGTGCCTGAAGTTTCTCTTCCACTGTCATTTCTTTAGCCGGTGTTTCCGCTTTTGTCTTGCTTGTAGCCATACAATTATAAGTAATTTATCTGATTGGTTTTACATTCCGTGAAATGAACCGCAAATGTAGTAATTTTTTTCCGAATTATCTTACATATAAGTTCAATTGTATATTGTTCTGATTCATAATGGCCAATTTCTGCCAATAATAATCTGTTTTCGTGGTTGAAAAAGTCGTGGTATTTGATTTCACCCGTTATGAAAATATCCGCCCCTGCCCGCATGGCGTCGTTTATGAGAAACGAACCACTTCCACCGCAAAGGGCTACCCGCCGTATCCTGTTTCCTCTCAAAGGAGAATGCTTCAGGCAATCGACTCCAAAGACAGACTTAATTTGTTTAAGAAAAGTCAGTTCGTCTGTCGGCTGTGCCAGTTCGCCGATAATACCAGATCCCGCTTTCGACCAGCTGTTTTTGAGTGGATAGAGATCGTATGCCGGCTCTTCGTATGGGTGAGAATCGATGAGTGCTTTGATGATTTTTCTTTGTAAATATGCCGGAAAAATAGTCTCTATTCTCACCTCCTCTTCCTGATGATCTTCGCCGGGTTTACCACAAAAAGGGTCGCACCCCTCTCCTGCTCTGAAAGTTCCGTAACCTGTTGTATTGTAGCTACATCTGTCGTAATCGCCTATTTGACCGGCACCGGCAGCAAATAGAGCATCGCGCACCGAATCAGCCTGCTTAACAGGAACAAAGGTTACTAATTTGATTAGATTATCGCTCAATTCAGTCAGAACATGCACGTTTATCAGACCCAGTTTTTCCGCCATTTCGAAGCTTACTCCACCCCACGCATTGTCGAGATTTGTATGACAAGCATAAATGCAGATGTCGTTTTTTATGGCTTTCAGCAGGCATCGTTCCACATAGTTTTTGCCGGTAAGAGACTTTAACCCTTTGAATATGAGAGGATGATGCGCGATAATTAGCTTGCATTTTTTCGCAATAGCCTCGTCCACCACCTGTTCTGTCACGTCTAAGCAAACCACAGCTCCCGGGGTTTCTGTTAGAATATCTCCCACCTGAAGGCCGCTATTGTCGTAGCTTTCCTGCAACGACAAAGGGGCAAACTCTTCCAGGATATTGATAATCTCTTTAATTTTTATCATCAGAATATATTTTCAATTGGTGATTAAACGAAATTCCCGCAGACTACGCAAGCGAAAGTGCTGACCGTGTAAACAGTCGCACATACATCACTTCGGCGAAATCTGCGGGAACCAGTCAACCGCAAAACGATTTAATCCGTTATTTATTTGTTCTCTTTCACATTCAGAATCAAATTCAGTTCATCCAGCTGAGCCTGATCAATATGAGATGGAGCATCGTTCATGACATCGCGACCAGAGTTGTTTTTGGGGAATGCAATACAGTCGCGGATAGAATCGAGACCAGCAAACAGCGATACGAAACGGTCGAGACCGAAGGCCAAACCACCGTGAGGAGGTGCGCCGTATTTAAATGCATCCATCAGGAATCCAAACTGATACTGAGCCTGTTCATCCGAGAATCCCAACAGCTCAAACATGCGTTTCTGCAATCCGCTATCGTGGATACGGATAGAACCGCCACCCAATTCCACACCGTTGATAACCATATCGTAAGCATTGGCACGTACTTTGCCCGGGTCTGTATCCAACAAGGGAATATCCTCCGGTTTTGGAGATGTAAACGGGTGGTGCATAGCAAAGAAGCGACCAGAAGTTTCGTCCCACTCAAACAGCGGAAAATCCACAATCCAAAGAGGAGCAAACACATTTTTGTCGCGTAGTCCCAATCGACTACCCATTTCTAAGCGCAATTCGCACAAAGCTTTCTGAGTTTTGCTTTTATCTCCACTCATAATCAACATCAAATCACCGGGTTTTGCTCCGAAACGCTCGCCCCAGGCCTTCAAATCTTCCTGAGAATAGAACTTATCTACCGACGATTTAAATGTACCATCAGCTTCGCAACGTACATAAACCAACCCTTTAGCCCCGATTTGCGGACGTTTCACAAAGTCAGTCAGTTCGTCAATCTGTTTGCGGGTATAGCTTGCGCAACCTTCTGCACAGATTCCGGCCACATATTCGGCACTATCGAAAACAACAAAATTCTTACCTTCGGTCAGGTCTTTCAGTTCAACAAACTTCATGCCAAAACGAATATCCGGTTTGTCCGAACCATAATATTTCATACCATCGGCCCAGGTCATACGCGGGAAATTCCCCTGAATATCAACCCCTTTTATTGTTTTGAAGAGATGTTTAGCCAACCCTTCAAAAATATTGAGTACATCCTCTTGTTCTACGAATGACATTTCGCAGTCGATTTGCGTAAACTCCGGTTGACGGTCGGCACGTAAATCTTCGTCGCGGAAACACTTTGCAATTTGAAAATAGCGGTCGAAACCCGACACCATCAACAATTGCTTAAACAGCTGTGGCGACTGAGGCAGAGCATAAAACTCGCCCGGGTTCATACGCGAAGGAACCACAAAATCGCGCGCTCCTTCGGGAGTAGATTTAATAAGGATGGGAGTTTCTACCTCCATAAAATTCTCAGCATCGAGAAAACGGCGTGTTTCGAACGCCATTTTGTGGCGCAATTCCAGATTTTTGCGAACAGCAGCCCGGCGCAAATCGAGGTAACGATATTGCATACGCAACTCATCTCCCCCATCTGTTTCATCCTCAATAGTAAATGGAGGTGTTTCAGACGCATTCAGCAAAACCAGATCCGACACGATAATCTCAATATCACCAGTGGAAATATTTGCATTTTTACTCGAACGCTCCATTACGGTACCCGTCACCTGAATGACAAATTCGCGTCCCAGTTTATTGGCCTTTTCGCACAAATCCATGTTACTTTCCTGGTTGAAAACCAACTGCGTAACGCCGTAACGGTCGCGCACATCCACAAAGGTCATACCGCCCATTTTACGAACTTTCTGCACCCATCCGGCCAGAGTAACTACCTGATTAACATCGCTAAGGCGCAATTCGCCACAAGTACGTGTTCTAAACATAAACTTTTATCTGTTATACTAATTTTATTTTCTTTTTGAAGTTGGGCGTGCCCCTGTGGGTCGGGTGCACTTCGGAGCGACAGCATATTTAATCAACGTTACTCTCTACCGACATGCAAAATTAAGACATTTCATCAGAATATCAATTGTGTAGAGAGATAAAAATCCACGATAAAGTCTCTTTTTAAAAAAACGCTTCGATAACTCCTGACAATCATCTGATTCCATTTCACAGCCACACTATTTATCACATCAACTCTTTCGACAAATATTGTGTAGTAAATGTCTGAAAATTTTGTGTCAACTCTTCCGGTGTGCCCGAGCAGAGCAGTTCTCCACCCCCCTTTCCACCTTCGGGTCCCATATCTATAATGTGGTCTGCACACTTAATCACATCCATATTGTGCTCGATAATGATCATTGTATTGCCTTTATCTACCAGTCGATTGATCACCCCCATCAATACATTGATATCTTCGAAATGTAATCCGGTAGTGGGTTCATCCAGAATATACAAAGTCTTACCTGTATCCTTTTTTGCCAGCTCCGTTGCCAGTTTTACCCGCTGACTTTCGCCCCCCGAGAGTGTGGTAGATGGTTGCCCAAGTTTAATATAACCCAATCCAACATCTTCGAGCACCTTGATTTTGTGCAAAACGACCGGAATATTTTCGAAAAACTCCACCGCTTGGGATATGGTCATATCCAGAACATCAGCAATCGATTTACCCTTAAAGCGAACTTCAAGCGTTTCGCGGTTGTAGCGTTTGCCGTGGCAATCTTCACAAGGCACAAGCACATCGGGCAAGAAATTCATCTCTATTGTTTTGTAGCCGTTTCCGCTGCATGTTTCGCATCGTCCGGCTGCCACATTGAAAGAGAATCTGCCGGGTTTATACCCCCTGATTTTGGCTTCGGGAAGCCCTACAAACAAATTCCTGATATCCGAAAAAACACCTGTATAGGTAGCCGGATTAGAGCGGGGTGTGCGTCCGAGTGGACTCTGGTCTACTGTTACAATCTTATCGATGTGCTCAATACCCTCTACCGAATCGTAGGGCAATGGCTCTTGCAGTGAGCGGTAAAACAGCTGACTGACAATGGGTTGTAAAGTACCGTTTATCAGACTCGATTTGCCGCTGCCCGAAACGCCTGTTACACAGATCAGTTTTCCCAGAGGAAAATCGACATCTACATTTTTCAGATTGTGGCCGCGTGCCCCCCTTATGCGCAGAAAATGTCCGTTTCCGGCTCTTCTTTGCGACGGCACCTCAATTTTCATCCGTCCATTGAGGTAAGCAGATGTCAGCGTATCAGCCTGCATCATTTCGGCGGGAGTGCCTGCAAAAACCACTTCGCCACCCAACCGGCCTGCATGCGGACCAAGATCGATGATATAATCCGCCTCCAGCATCATATCTTTATCATGCTCTACCACAACCACCGTATTGTCGGTATCCCGCAACTGCTTTAAGGAGTTGATAAGTCTGTCGTTGTCGCGCTGATGCAGTCCGATACTCGGTTCATCCAGAATATAGAGTACATTTACAAGCTGAGAGCCAATTTGTGTAGCCAGCCGGATACGCTGGCTTTCGCCTCCCGAAAGCGACTGTGATGAACGGTTGAGAGACAGATAAACCAGCCCCACATCAATCAGAAAACGAAGCCGGTTGCGAATCTCTTTCAATATCTCTGTACCAATAATGCGCTGCTTTTCGGTCAGTCGTTCTTCCAGATTTTCGAGCCAGGCATAAAGTTCCGAAATATCCATTTCCGACAAATCCGAAATATTTTTATCCGCTATCCGGTAATGTAAAGCCTCTTTATTCAGTCGTTTACCTTTGCATTCGGGACAAACCGATACTTTTACAAACTGATTAGCCCACTTCTGGCCCGAAGCCGATGCGCTACTCTCCTGCTGTATTTCGATGTATTTGATTACACCCTCGTAACTCATCGAAATCGCGGAACCGGCACCCAAAGGATGATTTTTTAGTTGTAAACGTTCTTCTGTTCCGTTTAGAATTTCGTCCAAAGCCTCATCTGAGAATTCGCCTAATGCCGTTTTTAGTGTATATCCATATTTTTCGCAAATAGCTTCAATCTGCCAAAACAGGGTGCTATTCCGATGGCTTCCCAGTGGAGCTATACCTCCATTGTAGATGCTTTTTTCCGGATTCGGGATAATCTTTTCTCTGTCTATCTGATTCACGGTTCCCAGTCCTTTACAGCACGGACAGGCACCCTGTGGCGAATTGAAGGAAAAATTATGCGGGGCAGGTTCGCCATACGACAGACCGGTATCCGGACACATCAACTGCCGGCTAAAGTGACGCACATCAGAGCCATCATCCGACAAAATCATCAATAAACCATCTCCCTGCTTCATGGCCAGCCTGACGCTGTTTTTAAGCCGGACTTCATCTTTTGCCGATACGGCCAGTTTATCAATGACCAGTTCTATGCTGTGATTTTTATAGCGGTCGAGTCGCAATCCGGGTATTATTTCGCGCAATTCTCCATTGATCCGAACATTCTGAAAACCCTTCTTTCGCAGATTCTCAAAAAGTTCCTTGTAGTGTCCCTTGCGGTTGCGCACCAATGGGGCAAGCATGTAGATCCGTTTCCGGTTGTATCGCTCCAGTATCAGCTCCAGAATCTGATCTTCGGTGTATTTCACCATCTTTTCGCCTGTATTGTATGAATAGGCTTCGCCGGCTCTGGCATACAAAAGACGCAAAAAATCGTAAATTTCGGTAGTGGTGCCTACTGTGGAGCGCGGCGAGTTGTTGGTCGTTTTCTGTTCAATAGAAATAACCGGGCAAAGACCCGAAATCTTGTCCACATCCGGGCGTTCCAGGTTTCCCAGAAAATTGCGGGCATACGACGACAAAGTCTCAATATAACGACGCTGCCCTTCTGCAAAAATGGTATCAAAAGCCAGCGACGATTTTCCGCTTCCACTCAGCCCCGTTATGATTGTCAGACTTTTGTGTGGTATGGTTACGTCTATATTTTTCAGGTTATGTACCCGTGCACCAAGTACTTCGATTACCTCTTTTTCGTTCATTGTATTTTATATAAGAGCGCAAAATTACAGCTTTATGCTCAACAATAAAAATGGATGTTGCCAAAAACAGTTATACCAGCCCTTTATTTAGAAAAAATAATAGTTGACTCCTCTTTCGATTGTGAATCAACATTAATGTATCTGTTTTTTTGAGGCCGATTGCCGTAGTGACATTGCTATTCGACAATTTTTGATGTATCTTTATCCCTTCATTATGAATAACAATGACTGCACTGAAATTACATTCGTCTGATCACCTCGATATCTACTCCGCACAAACAGATTCGGAGCTCGAGTTGCCACTGTTGCCGGGCATCAGTGCCGGTTTTCCATCGCCGGCCATGGACTTTATCGATTTGGGTATCGATCTGAACAGGCACCTTATCAAACATCCCTCTGCCACATTTTATGGCCGGGTGAAGGGGTTGTCTATGCAGGATGCCGGTATAGACGATGGTGATTTGCTGATTATCGACAAAAGTATAGAGCCTGTGGATGGAAAAATAGCTGTTTGCTACGTCGATGGCGAATTTACGTTGAAAAGAATCCGGATTGAGAAGGATGAAATCTGGCTGATGCCGGCCAACGAGAAATACAAACCCATTGTGCTCAGCAAAGAGAATGATCTCCGCATTTGGGGAGTTGTAACTCATATTATTAAGTCTCTCTGATGTTTGCCCTGATCGATTGCAACAATTTTTACGCTTCGTGCGAAAGGGTTTTTCGCCCCGACCTGAATGGTAAGCCTGTCGTTATTCTCTCGAACAACGATGGTTGCGTGATTGCGCGAAGCAACGAAGCCAAGGCGCTGGGCATTCCTATGGGAGCACCGGCTTTTCAGTCGCAGGAGATATTCGACAAGCATCAGGTGCATGTCTTTTCATCCAATTTTGCGCTTTATGGAGATATGAGCAACCGGGTGATGGAGATTTTGAGCACCTACTCTCCCGATATGGAGATATACAGCATCGATGAGGCTTTTCTCGAATTTAAGGGGTTCGATCTCTTTGTTTACGAAGAAATCGGCCGAAAAATGAAGAAACAGGTGGAGCAGTGGACCGGAATACCCGTTTCGGTTGGCTTTGCCCCCACCAAGGCTCTGGCCAAGGTGGCTAACCGGATAGCCAAGAAGTTTCCGGAACGAACCGGCGGAGTCTATCTGATAGACAACGAAGATAAGCGAACAAAGGCACTAAAATGGCTCAAAATAGAAGATGTTTGGGGTATCGGACGCAAGCACGCACGGCGTTTGCAGGAAAAAAGTGTGTACACCGCTTTTCAGTTTGTGCATCTCGATGATAGTTGGGTAAAAAAACAGATGAGTGTGGTCGGGTTACGTCTGAAAAAGGAGCTCCTTGGTATCTCTGTCCTGAAACTCGAAGAGGTACAACCCAAAAAGAGCATTGCCACCACACGCACATTTGATGGAAACTACACCGATTACAGACTCATTAGCGAGCGGGTAACCAGTTTTGCCGTATCCTGTGCCGAAAAACTGCGCAGACAGGGTTCCTGCTGCTGCAGTCTGATGGTCTTTATACACACCAACAGCCACCGCGACGATATGCCGCAATATGGTCAGAATGTGGTTATTAAGCTGCCATTCCCGACCTTCTCTACCACCGATATTGTGAAATATGCCGAAACAGGACTTCGGCAAATCTACCGCGAAGGATTTGCCTACAAAAAAGCCGGAGTGATTCTGATGGATCTATCATCGTCGGAGTATATCCAGTTATCTGTTTTCGAAGGGATTAACCCCAGACATATTCCTCTGATGAAAACAATAGACCGGGTAAATGAAGCTTATGGTAATCAGAAAATAAGACTTGCCAAACAAGCCCCCGGAAGGGTGTGGAGAATGAATCAGGAAAAATTGTCGCCCCGCTACAGCACCTGTCTGGACGAGGTTATTACCATCCGGGTCTGATATTTACAAAAATAGAAAAAAACGGGACTGTAAAGTTTGTTTTGCCGCACAAAATATGCGAGACAATAGCAAAGGGATACCGATGCCGGCAATAGTATATGGTATCCACCAATAAAAAGTATGCATTGGTATCACAGGATAATAGTCCAGAAAATGAAGAGGATAATTATATATGTAAATCTGTATAACCGAAACAGGCTTGAACGAAATATAATGCAATGCCATAATACTAAAAGTATTATTCCCGATATAATTTAATATAACAGACAAACGATTATCCTTTTTATCTATCAATTGAGCCCAGGTGAGCAGCATATAACACCCCGAACAACTAATAATTATAAACAGGATGTGATTGCCAAAAATCATTCCTCCCACATTTATTTTATACTTTAATGCAGTGAAAATAAATAAAATAGCAAGGCATACGAATGCAATTACCGAAGATAATTTTATTTTATGAGAAAAAAGGCTGTATAATTTCCCCAAATAGATCAGACCCGAAATAACCAATGGTCTGTATATAATACCCAATGGCAGTTTTAATTCATTTCCGGCAAAACCAATAATCAGAAAAAGAAAAACCAATACACCTCTTAGAAGTTCAAATTTTTGAGTAGTTATTTTTTTAGACAACCAGGATATTGAATAAAAAACAGATAATCCCGAAAACAGACCAAACAAAAACCACAGGGGTGCCAACAGAGGCTCTTTCCATTTAAAGAAAGTAAGCACATTGGCTATCTTGTAAAAAATATCGGCCATTGAGTATGGCTCGAAGTTAACTTTGTCTATATAATTAAAACCAATCAGATGTAATTTGAGAAAAGTGTTGTGCAGTAAAACAAAGGAGACTCCATATAAAACCCATGGTATGTAAAGCCGAACTATTTTTTTTCTAAAAAAAAGAAACGGGTTATTCAGGTATTGATCATTGAAAAAATAACCTGCCACAAAGAAAAATACGACAATATTAAACAGATAAGCAAATGTACTTATCGGAGTGTAAATAGCCGAATGGCATACCACAACCAGGATAATTCCCAGCGACTTATAAATCGAGAAAATTCGGTTTGGAGTTTCGTTTGGCATATTATTTGAATAGGTCTCCCGGGTATAAAATCTCAGCGTTCCTCTTTCCGGGTAACCATAATTTTGTCAATGCGCTGCCCGTCCTTATCCACGATTTCGAGGTTGTAGTTTTCGTAGGGAATGATTTCGCCCACATTTGGCAACCGATTGATTGTGTGTATAATAAGCCCGGCCACAGTCGTAAACTTATCCTGCATATTTTCGTCGGACGAAAGATCGAAATAGCGCAAAAACTCAATCACGGAATATTGTCCGTCCACGAGCCAGCTATTATCGTCCCGTTGCCAAATCTGGTATTCATCCTGTTCTATTTCAGACACATCGCCCACAAGTGCATCTACCACATCGTCCATAGTGACAATGCCCTGTGTTGTTCCGTACTCATCTACCACAATTCCGTAGTGAATCTGTTCCTTTTTAAACATTTCCAGTACTTTGTATGCATAAGTGCTTTCGTTGAAGAAGAGCGGTTCTTTGATAAAATTCCGGAGATCGAAGTCCTGTTCAATATCCGGAACAAAAAGGTCTTTGAGCAGAACAATTCCAATGGTGTTATCGATGTCGTTGTTTTTACAAACCGGATAAGCCGAATGTTTTTCCTCATTTATTTTCTTTTTAATCAGATCCCAACTATCGGCAGTATCGAAAAAAACGATATCGCTGCGGTGCGTAAACAGCGTATTTACTTTTCGGTCGCCCAGCTCAAAAACGCGCTCTACGATGCTTTGCTCAATATCCTGAATCTCACCCCCCTCGGCACTCTCTTTGATAATTGATTTGATTTCCTCTTCCGAAACCCGGCTTTCGGCAGTCCGGTGAATACCAAATAACTTTAAAATCAAATCATTGGTAGTGGTGAGAAGCCATACAAAGGGAGAGGTAACGACAGATAGCAACAGCATAGGTTTGGCCAGCAGAATGGCAATAGGTTCCGGAAAAGTCATACCCAATCGTTTGGGCAGAAGTTCACCCAGAACGATAGAAAGAAAGGTCACAAAGACCACTACCACAGCCACGCTCAGGTCTTTGCTATAAGGCATCAGCAAATCGAATTGAGATAAAAAGAGAGCCACATCATGTGTCAGATTTTCACCACTATACACCCCCAGCAGAATGCCGATGAGCGTGATTCCTATTTGTACGGTAGAGAGAAAACGGGTTGGATTTTCGGAGAGTTCGAGAGCTGTTTTGGCCCCTTTGCTGCCTTTTCTTTTGGCATTTTCGAGTTTGAATTTCCGGGAAGAGACCAACGACATTTCCGACATCGAAAAAACGCCGTTTAAAATAACTAACGATATAATAATAATAATTTCCATTGTGATAAAAATACGTATAAAAGCGCCACAACACGAATCGGGCGGTGAAGAAACGCAAATATAGCCAAAAAAGACGATATACGGGTTATCAGTTACTTAACTTTGCGGTTTTTGAGCCAAAGTTGCACAGAGTTAACTGTATTTTGCCAAAGCACATAAGTGCCCGGAGCAACAGACGAAATGGGATCTAGATATGTCTGAGCCATCCAGATAGATAAAACGGTATTCTTTTGTCCCAGGCTTTGACCTCCGGTAATAGTACTTCCATACCTTGCGCCTATACGTCGTCCCAGCCAAAACTGCCCCAGGCAAATAACCAGCGAAGAAAGAGCCAGCCACAAATCGGTGTGATATGCAGAATCCGGTTGAGCGCGGATAAACGAAATTGTTTTGGCCACCACAATGGTCAGCGAAACAGCCCACAGGTAAAACGAGACAGATTGACGCTTCTTTACCTGCGAATGAAGCCGGGGTAGCACTCTTTCTGTCAGTTGAGCCAGCAAAAATGGAAGAAAAAGCAACGGGAAAATCCCTTTGATAATATAGAAGAAAGAATCAGTAAAAGAAAAGCTGTTGTGGGCGCCTACCACCGAAAAAAGAACAGGAGCCACAATAGCCACACTCAGGTTGCTCAGAAAACTGTAGGCAGTGAGAGAAGCCACATCCCCACCCAGCATGCCGGTAATTACGGCTGCCGAGATAGCCGTTGGAGCAAGTACACAAATCATAGCCCCCTGAGCCACCACCACATCCAGCCACGATAATGCGGCAAAAATAAGCGAGCTACCCGCAATTTGTATGGCCAGCAACCGGAAATGAAGTCGGTTGAAACGAATCTCTCCTATCGAAATTTTGCAATAGGTAATGAACAGCATCACCGAAATCAGATACGGGATAATGACAGCAAACTGAGTCAGAAAAGAGTAAAAAAAGAAGCCCATGCACAAAGCGATGGGCAACATCCACGAATTAATTCGTTTTATCATACATTATTCCAGCTTCAAAGCCACATTGTGCTCCTGCGCAATACGTCGCATATTAATCAAAGCATAGCGCATACGCCCGAGAGCCGTATTGATGCTGACACCGGTATAATCGGCTATTTCTTTGAAACTTAAATCTTTATAATACCTCAAAATCAGCACTTCGCGTTGGTTTTTAGGTAAGCTACGGATTATTTTTCGTAAGTCGGAATGTATTTGCAACTGCACCAATTCGTCTTCGATAGTACCTTCGCTCAGCTTACTGTTGTTGAGTACACCATTATCCTCGCAGGAAACAGAATTTTCCTCCTTATCCTGTCTGAATGAGTCAATAATCAGATTGTGTGCTATGCGCGATATCCAGGCAACAAACTTGCCATTTTCGGAATACCTGCCTTGTTTGATTGTTACTATCGCCTTCATGAAAGTCTCCTGGAAGATATCATCTGCCAGATCTTTATCACGCACGGTATAGTAAATATTGGAATAAATCTTTGTTTTATGGCGGGTCAACAGCACATCAAACGCCTTATTATCTCCATTTGCAAAGGCCAAAACCAATTGTTCGTCCGTTTGCTTAGTTATTTTCTCCATAATAGTAGAAATTTAAATTTGGAGTTAGCGTCTTATCATAGGCAATTTCAAATTTTTAGGTATGTGTGTAAATCATTTATTGTGCAAATAAAGTAATTTTTTCTGGAAAATAAAAGGGTATTTCTAAAAAAAACAGACTGAAATATTGTTAAATATTAATTTTCATACAATACGGAAAACATTATTCAGCTCAAGATGCTTAATCTAAGCAGTTTATAAAATTTCATTTGTTGTATAGTATTTTATCTTTTTTCTTACATCGACAAAGATGCTAAAGCATCAGCAACAACGAAGGTACTACCTCCGATAAAAATTAAATCGTCGGGTGATGCTTTTTTCCGCGCCTCTTCAATGGCCTCTGCCACCGTTGGATAGGTTTCTCCCCTCAGATTATAAACAATTGCCTGTTGGCAAAGTTCATCTTCGGGCAATGCCCTCGGGATATCAGCCCGGGTGAAGTAATACCGGGCATCGACAGGCAGTAGCATCAATATTTTGCTCAGCTCTTTATCGTTTACCACACCGAAGACAATATGCAGTTTGTCGAAATGCTCGTTGGCCAACTGTCTCACAATATAGCTGATACCAGCCTCGTTGTGTCCGGTATCGCAAATTATGCGGGGCGATTCTGCCAGAATTTGCCAGCGTCCGTTCAGCCCCGTCAGTTTCACTACATTTGCAAAACCGTCAGCTACCGCCTCCCGGGGAATACGATAGCCTCTCTGAATCAAACACTCTATCGATTTCAGAATAGTTGCCGCATTCTTTTTCTGGCAGTACCCACCCAATTCGCCTTTGACAGTGCCAAAACCGGTTGTCTGGTATATCCAACCCTGTCCGGCATCCGGATTAGCGCTCAAAACCGGATTATCAACATCGGCAAAAACAACAGGCGCATTCTCCAATCCCGCTTTTTCGATAAACACAGGTCGGATCTCCTCCCCCGCTTCGCCTATCACCACCGGCACACCGGGTTTGATGATTCCGGCCTTCTCTGCCGCTATTTTGGGCAACGTATCTCCCAGAAACTGAACGTGATCGAAGCTGATGTTGGTAATGACCGAAATATCCGGCGTGATTATGTTGGTGCTATCCAGTCGTCCACCCATTCCTACTTCTACCACTGCAACATCCACGCCCGAATCGGCAAAATAGCAAAAAGCCATCATCATAGTCAGCTCGAAAAACGAAGGACTCAGTGATTCGGTAAACTCTCTGTGGCGCTCCACAAAATCCGTCACATACTCTTTACCGACCATCTCGCCGTTTACCCTAATCCGCTCTCTGAAATCGGTGAGGTGAGGCGAGGTATAGAGGCCCACTTTGTATCCGGCAGATTGCAAAACGGCCGAAAGGGTATGCGATGTAGAACCTTTGCCATTGGTGCCTCCCACATGTATTGTTTTGTATTTCCGGTGCGGGAAATCCAGGTATTTATCCAGAGCCAGGCTATTGTCCAATCCCTCTTTGTATGCCGAAGAGCCCAACCGTTGGTACATAGGCAAACGGGAATAGAGATAGTCCAGTGTTTCGTTGTAATTCATAAAAAAAAGAGTAAAGAAGGGTTGCTTTTCTCAAAAATATGTATTAATTTTATCAGGTCGATTTGTTTCTTTTGTAGAAAGAAGCCCGTCGCCAAATAATTTACAAATATCAACATTTAAATCGAAATATCATGGGAGCAAAGAAAAATTTTGTGCTGGATACCAATGTTATTCTGCACGATTACAAATGTCTCGAGAATTTTCAGGATAATGATGTTTATATTCCCATAGTCGTGCTGGAGGAGCTCGACAAGTTTAAAAAAGGCTCGGAGCAGATCAATTTCAACGCGCGCGAGTTTGTGCGTCAGCTCGATAGCCTGACCGATAATGACCTCTTTAAGAAAGGTGCCGAATTGGGTTCGGGACTTGGAAAACTGTTTATTATCGTGAACGAAACCCCTGAGCCCGAAGTGGCAGAGGTATTTCAGGAGCGCATACCTGATCATAAGATTCTATCCTGCGCCATATCGTTGATGAAGAAGAACAAAACACGGCAAACTATACTCATTACCAAAGATATAAATCTGCGCATGAAGGCCAGAGCGCTGGGAATACCCACCGAAGACTACATCAACGATAAGGTAATCAACGTAGATATATTTGAAAAGGAAGAGCAGGTTTTCACCGATATTCAACCCGAGCTGATTGACCGCATATATGGCAGTAAGGAGGGTATTCCGGTCTCTGATTTCGAATTCGGACATCTGCTTCAACCCAACGAGTGCTTTATTATGCAGAGCATTCGCTCGTCTGTTTTGGTGCGGTTCAATCCGTTTAGCCGTATGATTACAAAAATTAAAAAGGAGAAACAATACGGAATTGAGCCCCGCAATGCAGAACAAAGTTTTGCGTTCGAAGTGCTGAGCGATCCCGACATCAAGCTGGTAGCCATCACCGGAAAGGCCGGCACCGGAAAAACTCTGCTGGCCCTGGCCTCTGCCCTGAAGCAGCATCAGGATTACAAGCAGATACTCCTTGCCCGCCCCATTGTGGCTCTGGCCAACAAAGATCTGGGCTTTCTGCCGGGAGACGAGAAGCAAAAGGTAGCGCCGTATATGCAGCCGTTGTTCGATAATTTATCGGTAATTAAGCATCAGTTTTTGCCCTCTTCACCCGACTTTCGGATTATTGAAGATTTACTCTCGAACGACCAATTGGTTATAGAGGCTCTGGCCTTTATCCGTGGCCGTAGTTTGTCCGAAACCTATTGCATCATCGATGAAGCGCAGAATCTGACGCCACACGAGGTTAAGACCATTATCACCCGTGCAGGAGAAGGCACCAAAATGGTATTGACCGGTGATATTCAGCAAATTGATTCACCCTATCTCGATGCAGAATCAAACGGATTGGCCTATATGATTGATAAAATGAAGGGACAGGATTTGTTTGCGCACGTCAACCTGCTAAAGGGTGAACGTAGCCGCTTGTCTGAACTGGCAAGTAATCTATTGTAAAACAAGAATGTATAATAATAATGTATTCAAAAGAAGAGCTAAAGAATTTAAAGAGTGAGTTTTGGGAGAGTTTTTCCGCTTTTTGTGAAGTACAGCCTCTGCTGAGAGGACGAAAAAAGATGTGGATGCTGTACGACACAAAGGTGCGGGGCGTAGAGCTGAAATTTGAAGTTTCGCGCAAACATGCAGCCGTGCTGATAGAATTAAATCATAAAAACGAAAATACCCGACTGGAGATGTTTGAGCGGTTGGGTTGGTACAAAGAGACTATCGAACGCGGATTTGAAGAGAATCGTCTCACCTGGGATTTGGTATGCACAACCGATACCGGAAAGGAAGTATCGCAAATTTATCTGACCAAAGAGGGTATCGATTTTCATAAACGAGCCGACTGGGGTGAGTTTTTCCGGTTCATGGCCGACAATATGTATAAACTCGAATCCAATTTCGACGAGATACGCGAATATCTTACAGAGTAAAAAAAAAGACGAACTGCACAATCCTGTATCAAAGAATACCGGGAGATGAGCAGTTCGTCTTTGTTGTTATTTGATAGCTATCGATTCGATTTCAACCAGTGCACCTTTGGGTAAACCCTTGACTGCTATGGTAGAACGAGCCGGAAAGTCCGACTCAAATTGCGAAGCATATACCTCATTCATATCGGCGAAGAGAGCCATATCTGCCAGAAAAACAGTTGTTTTCACAATGTTATTCATTTCATATCCGGCTTCCGACAGAATAGCACGTATATTTTCGAAAACCTGTCTGGTTTGCGATTTTACATCATCTCCGGCCAGCTCGCCTGTTTGCGGATTCACCGGAATCTGTCCCGACACAAAAAGCATATTGCCGGTTTCGATAGCCTGACTGTAAGGGCCGATAGCCGCTGGAGCCTGTTTTGTACTGATTACTTTTTTCATCTGCTTTTACGTTTTTAATAGAATAGAAAACCTACACTAATCCTTCTCTCTGACGAATCACTTCGTATATCAATACGCCGGCAGCCACCGACACATTCAACGAAGCAATGTTGCCTTTTTGAGGTATCGACACCTGTTCATCGCAATACTTGAGGTGTTCGCGGGCTACACCCGTATCTTCGGCACCCATCACCAGGGCAACCGGTACAGTAAAATCGGCCTGCGTATAGTTGATTGTTGATTTTTCTGAAGCAGCTACCAGTTTAAATCCGCTGTTTTTGAGGTAATAAAGAGACTCGCTGACAGATCTTTCGCGGCAGACCGGAATGTGCAACAAGGCACCGGCCGAAGTTTTCACGGCATCGCCACCCACAGAAACGCTTCCGCGCTCCGGAATCACAATCGCATCCACACCTCCGCATTCGCAGGTACGGGCAATAGCACCAAAGTTACGCACATCAGTGATTCCATCCAGCACAACGATAAACGGATTTTTTCCCTCTTCGAATAAGGCCGGAACTACGTGCTCCAGGCGACTGTAAGAAATGGCCGACAAAAACGCAATCACACCCTGGTGATTTTTCATCGTAATGCGATTGATTTTTTCAATCGGCACACGCTGTACCACCATGCCTTTTCCGCGCAACGCATCGAAAAGCTGTTTGGACAAGTCGCTTTGTAAATCGCGGCTAACCAATATTTTGTCTATTTCTGTTCCGGCTTCGAGAGCCTCAATAACGGCACGAATGCCAAAAATCATTTCGCTTTTTTCCATTGATTTATTAATTCTTGCGCATTCAAAAGAGCAGCCTGGGTCAGTTCTGCTCCGCTCAACATTCGCGCTACTTCTGCTGTGCGTTCTTCCTGTTTCAGTTCTCTGAGACGGGTGTAGGTCGATTCATTGATATCCTCTTTGTAAACCCGGTAATGTTGTTCTCCTTTCGAGGCAATCTGTGGTAAATGAGTAATACTGATTACCTGCATATTTTGCGACATCTCCCACATAATAGCCCCCATTTTGTCGGCTATCTCGCCCGAAACACCTGTATCTATTTCATCAAAAATAATGGTGGGCAGTCCGCCGGCATTCGCTATCATGGCCTTGATACAGAGCATCAGGCGGGAGATTTCGCCCCCGGAGGCAATTTCGGAAACCGGTTGCATAGTGCTGTTTTTATTGGCCGAAAAGTAGAACCAGACCGCCTCTGCACCAAACTCATCGGGTTGCGATTTGGGCTCGAAATGCAGTTCAATTTTTGCGTTCGGAATACCCAGCAAAGCCACCCGTTCTGCCAGCTGTGCTGCAATAGATTCAGATGCTTTTTTGCGGCTTTCTGTCAGTTTTTGGGCCAGTTGAGAAACAACAACCTGTTTCTCTTCCAGTTTGGCCTGAATAATTTGTAACTCTTCGTCGGACGAGTCGATGCCCGTCAGTCGCTCCTCCAATTCGGCCTGAATGGCGAGCAAATCAGCAATTGTTTTTACCCTGTGCTTCTGTTGCAGCGAGTAAATCAGGCTGAGCCTCTCCTCTACCTGTAGCTGTTTCTGTGGGTTGTATTCGATATTTTCGGATGCCGACTCGATTTCGGCAGCTATATCCTTCAGATCTATGTAATTCGAATCCAATCGTTTGCGCCAGTCGTCAGCCTCTGCATAGATGCGCGAAACCTGATTCAGCGTATGCAGAATATCCCGCACAGCATCGAGAATACTGCTTTCACCCTCTGACAAAACACCGGTTATCCGAAACAGATTTGATTTAATCTCTTCGGCATGACTCAGGGTATTGAGTTCGTTTTCGAGAGCAGGCTGTTCATCTTCCACCAGTCGGGCATCGCTCAGCTGATCGTATTGAAAGCGAATATAATCGGCCTCTTCTTTGTCTTTGTTGATGCGGGCAGTCACCTCTTTGAGGGCAGCCTTGTATTTGCGGTAGAGCGAAAACTCTTTCCGGTAATTCTCCAGCAAAGTTCTGTTATTGGCCAGAATATCCACCACACGTAGCTGAAAAGAGGCATCAGAGAGTAACAGATTTTGGTGTTGCGAATGAATGTCGATAAGCATACACCCCAACTCTTTGAGCAAATTGAGCCCTACCGGTGTATCGTTGATAAAGGCTCTCGATTTTCCGGTGATGGTCAGTTCGCGGCGCATCAGGCAATTCCCGGGATCGAATTCGATGTCGTTTTTTTCGAAAAACTCAGTCAATCCATATTCCGAAACATCAAAACAACCCTCTATCACGCACTTATTCTCATCCTTTTTTATCGCTTTGGTATCAGCCCTTTGACCGAGTATCAGCGATAAGGCCCCCAGGATAATAGATTTTCCGGCACCGGTTTCGCCCGAAATAACCGAAAATCCGCTTCGGAAATCCACTTCCAGTTTGTCTATCAGGGCAAAATTTTGAATGTATAATGATTTTAACATACGATACAAAGACTATCTGCGCAGAGATTCGTACCGACTCGACTGAGCCGGAAAAACCCCCGACATAATTTTATACACGCTCTCCTTTTCGGTAGCCGAACCTTTAGAGAAAATATCATTCACCTCATCTATTTTGGCATCGGAGAAAATGGGCAGAAGCACCGTATTGGGTTTTACATCATACACCGTTTTCAGCAAAGCCAGTGTTTCCGCAATTTTCGCTCTCGATTTATCGGGATTTACAGACATTTCATCCAGTCCCAGTCGGTGGTATGTGTAATACATCAACCGGAAATCCTTTAATGTTTCGTCTCTGAAAGAAGAGATAATACCGTGCCTGTTTTTCGGGCTTTCGAATGCCTTCCAGCCACTCTCCATATTCGATTGAGCCAGATTCATAATCTGCTCGGCCTGAGCAAAAAACGGTGTTCCACCCAGGGGTGCGAAGCTGTCTGAGTCGAGCCCCAGTATCAGATAAGCGTAAAAGGCCATAGTAGCTGTCAGATTTCCTTCAAAACGGTTTTCGGCCAGTTGCAGTTGCTCAAATTCCACATAATTAAAATCAAAAGAGACATCTCTGAAATTGATTAAAGTAGTAGAGTAAATCGAATTATAGACCGGTCTGCGGGCCTGAACCTGAAGTTCGCCCTTGAAGCGGTTGGAGCCACTCTCTTCGTTGATGGTAATGACGAAACTACACTCTATTTTTTCGACCGGCGAGAATTTTGCCGATGTCCATTTCCGGCTATTCATAAATTCCGTCAAAGAATTCTGCAACGTTTTGAAAATCTGCTTGTTGGTTCCCTGTATTTTGTCAGAATTTATTTGGATACGGCAATTTAGTTCCTGCGCAAAAGCCACCTGCACACCGGCAAGCAAAAACAGAAGCATTAGGACCCTGAGAGCTGATTTTTTCATAATTATTCGCCTGTTTATATTCATAAAGAGTCGTTTGGAAATACACTATTTACAGAACGGAAAAAATGTTTATTTATTTGCCGTTGAAACAGGCAGACAATTTGTTGATAATATCTGTGGCCACCGCCTTTTTGTCTTTCAACTCAAAGCCGGTAACTTCACCATTCTGCTCAATAATTGAAATTTTGTTGGTATCGTGTCTGAAACCCGCACCCTGCTCATTCAGTGAATTTAAAACAATAAAATCGAGATTTTTTCTTTTCAGTTTCGACTGAGCATTCTCCATTTCGTTGTTGGTTTCGAGTGCAAAACCCACCAACACCTGACTCTCCGATTTGAGTGTGCCCAACGTAGCCGCAATATCGATGGTAGGTTTCAGGCGGATAACCAGATCCTCTTTTTCCCGTTTAATTTTTGCCTGAGCGGGCGATTCGGGCGTAAAGTCGGCCACAGCGGCACACAATATAGCGCCATCGGCTCCCCGAAAAGCATCTACAGTCGCAGCGCTCATTTCGGCTGCCGATTCTACATCTATGCGGTTGATGCCACGGTTGGAGCAGGTCAGGTCTACCGGTCCTGCTATCAGCGTAACCTCTGCACCCCTTGCCGCGCACTCTTCGGCCAGCGCGAAGCCCATTTTGCCCGATGAGTAGTTTCCGATAAAACGCACAGGATCAATTTTTTCGTAGGTGGGACCGGCAGTAATAACGATACGCTTACCGGCCAAATCGTTGCATCGGGTAAAATATTCTTCCAGCACCTGCACAATCTCCTCGGGTTCGGCCATACGCCCCTTCCCTTCCAGTCCGCTGGCCAACTCGCCACATCCGGCCTCTATCACGTGATTTCCGAAGGATATCAGGGTAGAAATATTTTTCTGAGTAGTGGGATGCGCATACATGTCTAAATCCATCGTCGGAGCAAAAAACACCGGGCACCGGGCAGATAAATAGGTGGTAAGCAGCAGATTATCGGCAATTCCATTCGCCATTTTGGCCATTGTATTGGCCGTAGCCGGCGCAATCAGGTAGGCATCGGCCCAGAGTCCTGTTTTCACATGGCTGTTCCAGTTGCCGTTGGTAGGATCGAAAAAATCGACCATTATCGGGTTTTTCGACAAAGTAGCCAGAGTCAACGGGGTAATAAACTCCTTGGCCAAAGGAGTCATAATGACTTTGACCTCGGCCCCCTTTTTAACAAGAAGCCGGATGATCTGCGTCGCTTTGTAGGCCGCAATACCACCCGAAACTCCCAGTACTATTTTTTTTGATTGTAAACTCATGTAGTTTTGCTTTACCGGAAAGCCCTTATTTGTTCAGCTCCCGCAGTTTGATATTGGTCAATACCTTTTTTGTGTGCAAAGAGAAATCGCCATTCATCATCCAGCCATAGTAGCCGATATCTGTTTTCAGCACCTCTGCCACCGGTTTTCCTCTGTATTTTCCAAAATTAAAAATTTCAACGCCTTTGTCGTCGTAGACAAACCTACCCGAGAAATCCACATTTTTGTTTTGTGTAGAAAACTCGGCCAGAAAAGCGACATCGTTTTTCAGCTGCGGATAGCGGTCCAACTGCGCTTTCAGAATTTCGTAGGTAGCCCGTGTATCGGCCTCCGCCGAATGCGCATTTTCCAAATCCTTATCGCAGAAGAATTTGAAGGCAGCCGAGAGCGTACGTTGCTCCATTTTGTGAAAAATGGTCTGTACATCCACAAATTTTCTTTTCGTAAAATCAATATCCACATCGGCACGCAAAAACTCTTCGGCCAGGAGCGGTATATCAAAGCGATTCGAGTTGTAACCACCCAAATCGCACCCCTCGAGGTCGCGCGCCAGCACCTTGGCTATCTCTTTGAATTTGGGGCAATTGGCCACCTTTTCATCTGTGATGCCATGAATATCAGACGCTTGCTTTGGAATGGGGATACCCGGATTGATCAAAATTGTTTTAGTCTCCTCCATTCCGTTGGGATGAACTTTCAGATAACAAAGCTCAACGATACGGTCGGTAGAAGGATTTATGCCGGTGGTTTCGAGATCGAAGAAAACCAGTGGATTTTTTAAGTTTAATTGCATGGATTGTTTTTTGTAGAAATAATAAAAGTTCGGTTCTGATAATCTGAAAGAGCGCGATTAATCGTTCAGCATCATCGGCATCAACAACATCAACAGGTGCTCGTTTTCGTCCTGCTCCAACGGCAAAATAATACCTGCGCGCGAAGGGTCAGCCAGTTCGAGTACCACCTCATTCGACGTAATGTTGTTCAGTATTTCCACCAGAAAAGAGGATTTGAAACCAATTTTAATGGGGTTTTCGGTGTATTGGCAAATTACAGACTCTTCGGCAGCTGTAGAGAAGTCGATATCCTGAGCTGTAATTACGATTTTGTTGTCGCTCACCTGCAATTTAATGAGGTTGCTGGCCTGGTTCGAGAAGTGAGAAACACGACGCAGGGCAGTCATCAGCTGAATGCGATCCACAACAATTTTATACGGATTGTTTTGAGGAATTACGGAGTTGTAGTTGGGGAACTTGCCTTCAATCAAGCGACAAATAATGCGGTAATTGGCAAAAGTAAAGTTAGCCATTCTGCCGTCGAACTCCACCAACACCTGTCCCTGCTCTTTGGGCAGAATGTTTTTGAGCATGGTAGCCGGTTTCTTCGGTAAAATGAAAGCCGCATTGTTTCCGGTTTTGATTGTCTCATTTTTGAAGCGTACCAGTTTGTGGCTGTCGGACGAAACAAAAGTAAGATCCTCTTCGTGAATATCGAAATAGACCCCATTCATCACAGGGCGCAGCTCGTCGTCGGCAGTGGCAAAAATAGTGCGTACAATACCCGAATACAGAGCTGTAACATCAATTTTGAAAGCTATGTTGTTGACGTTCAGCGGCTGATTTTTAGGATAGTCGTCGCCATGTTGGCCAATCATATTGTATTTACCATTCTGGAAATAGATAAAAATCTCTTTATTTTCGTTGTTTACATCGAAAGTCAATGGTTGCTCGGGCAATTCGCGCAACGGGTCGAGCAACAATTTTGCAGCAAGCGCAAACGAACCATTCTCTTCGGCATCGGCCACCACCATCGATGTAATCAATGTAGTATCGCCATCGGATGCAGTCAGGGTTAGTTGTCCATCAATCAGCTCAAACAAAAAGCTGTCTAAAATAGGAATTGTGTTTTTCGAATTGATAACGCGACCAATTGTCTGTAAATGAGATAGTAAGTCTGAGCTTGAAACTACAAATTTCATAACGTTCGATATTTTGATTTGATTTATAATTATTTATTTCCTGTCTCTGTTTTACGAATAGCAAAAGGAATGCAAACATACAAAAAAAATCGCTTCATAAGCCTATAAATATGAAAGAATTCGTGGTTTTGAATTTCAATTTTATACGAGCCAAACAAGCGACCTTTGCTTTTCGCTAACAATAAAACCCATATTCTGCCATTTTATTTTGCCTGCCTCTCAATTGTTTTGGGCTCAAAGCGCCTAATCCGCACTTCCCCGTAATGCCCGTTTGGTGAAATTATCAACCAACGAAAAAAAATAGTATCTTTGCACCGACAATTTTTATGTTTCATTTTAAATTCAAAATTTCTATGATGAATGAAAAAAAGAGTGCCTCACTCTGCTTCCGACGGTGGTCGAGAAAGAGGTATGCCGCTTTCTCCAGCATGGGTAAAGTGGTGAAAATCGGTGTATTGGTCACTGCATTTTCAATGATTAATTCAACAACAGTCAAAGCCGAAAACAAACTGGTAAAAGACTCTCTGAGCAGCGATCGTGAGCTCGAACTCAATGAGGTGACTGTAGTGGGCAGCAAAACCGAAAGCTTACAGGGACTGACTACCACACAACAAATTGTAAGCAAGCGCGACGTTGAGCGATTACCCCTACTCTCTCTCGAAGCCTCTCTCAGGCAATCGGCCGGTATCGACATTCGCGAACGCGGTACCAAAGGTGTACAAGCCGACCTCTCTGTTCGCGGTGGTACATTCGACCAAAATCTTATCTTCCTCAATGGTGTCAATTTCTCAGATTCCCGCACCGGACACCAATCTCTTTCTCTGCCAGTCGATGTCGAAATAGTAGATAGAATCCAGCTTTTGCGGGGTGTAACGGCACCCGGAGCACTCACCGGAGCTATCAATATCATCACATCCACCAGCCAAAAAAATTACCTCAATGCCGAAATAAACAGCGGACAAAATGCCTATCAGCTTTTCCGGCTCACCGGAAATTACCGGGTGGGAAACAGCTCTTTGTTCAGCTCATTTTCGCACAGGCAATCAGACGGTTATACCACAAATACCGATTTCAGAACCACCAACGCTTTTCTTCATTTCAGGCACAACAGCCAGAAAGCCGGACAATTCGACTGGCAGGCAGGATATCAGCAAAAGGCTTTTGGAGCCAATGCTTTCTACTCGCTGCTCTACCCCAATCAGTTCGAGAAAACGCGCACAGCAATCACCTCGCTGGGTTGGAGCAAACAAATCGGCAAACTGTCGCTCACTTCCAATCTGAACTACAAGCGTACCTACGATCGCTTCGAGCTTTACCGCGATTTTGCCGGAGCTGCCGCCTGGTACAAAACACATAATTATCACCGGTCCGACGATGCCGGAGCCTCTTTTGCAGCCACTTATGTTTCTGCTCTGGGCAAAACCTACTGGGGTGCCGACTACCGGATGGAGCAGGTGCACAGCAATGTATTGGGTGTGGCTATGAAGGATACCCTGTTCGATTCTACCGATAAGGATGCCTTCTACACCAAAGAAAAAACCAGACACATCAAAAGCAGCTACCTCAAACATCGCTTCTTCGGAGAGCGCTGGCAGGCAGAAGTGGCTCTGAATGGTGTCTTTACCCCTTTCGGCAATGATTTGTTGTGGGGAGCCAACGCGCAGTATCTGCTGACAGAGGGTCTCACGCTCCGGGCCAATGCCAACAAGACATTGAGAATGCCTTCGTTTACGGATATCTATTACAAAAGTTCCACGCAGCTGAGCAACCCCAATCTGGGTCTCGAAAAAGCATTGAATTTCGATTTAGGCGTAGAGTTTGCTACCGGCAATCTGAGCACATCTGCTATAGTTTTTCTGCGTAAAACGGAGAATGAGATTGACTGGGTAAAGCACCAGAGTACAGATTCTGTAATTTGGCGGGCTAAAAACTACGACGAACAAAAAACGGGCGTAGAGCTTAGAGCATCCTATAAAACGAATACAATTTTCAATAGCATTAGTCTGGGTTACAACTACATTCACTCCGACAAAGATTTGGGCAACTACCTGTCGAAATATGTTTTGGATTTTGTGAAACACAAAGTAACGGCAGAAGCTGTTTTGGAGTTGAGCAAAAAGCTTTCGCTCGGCGTAACCGGCATCTATTGGGATAGAAACGGACTCTATGTGGATGCGAAAAAGAGCACCAGACCCTATTCGCCCTACGCCACACTGGATGCGCAGCTTAACTGGCGCGAAAAAAACTATACGCTGAAGCTATCGGGCGCGAATCTGACCGACACCCGCTTCTTCGATATCGGCGGTTTGCGCCAGGCCGGAACCTGGATTACCGGCGGAATCGTCGTTAATCTGTAAATACATCTAACCCGAAGGCTGCCACACCCCAAATTGTGGCAGCCTTTTTTATTCATTAAATTGAATATCACTCAACTAAATGGGGACTTTGTCGTATTTTTGTTTATCTTTGCAGCGTATGTAAATAAATATTTTATTTGTTTATGCCAAATAACGACCGATAAGACGGTTATGTAGCCCAATGCTACATCAATTATAACTAAATACGTCCCGACACAAAATGACTTTTGAAGAATTACAATTGAATGAGCATCTGCTCGAAGCTATTTCCCACATGGGATTTGTAAACGCCACACCCATACAAGAATTTGCCATTCCGAAGATAATTGACAACAAAGATTTGATTGCCTGTGCACAAACCGGAACCGGTAAAACCGCCGCTTTCGTACTACCTATCTTGCACAAACTGGCGGGCAAAAGCGATCTCTCTACCGATACCGTAATTATTGTTCCCACCCGCGAGCTGGCTATTCAGATTGATCGCGAAATACAGGGTTTATCCTATTTTATCTCGGTTACCTCTGCCGCAATCTATGGAGGTGGCGATGGCAAGGAGTTTGGAGCACAGGAGAGTGCACTTAAAAACGGAGCCGAAATTATTGTGGCTACACCCGGAAGGCTTATTGCGCATATCGCTATGGGGTATGTCGATTTTTCGAAAGTCAAACACCTGGTGCTCGACGAAGCCGATAAGATGCTCGACATGGGATTTGCCGATGATATCGAGAAGATTGTAAAAACATTGCCGGCCGATAGACAGACATTGATGTTTAGTGCCACTATGCCTCCCAAAATCAGAGCCCTGGCTGCAAAAATATTACGCAATCCGGAGCAAATCAGTTTGTCGATATCGAAACCCGCTGCCGGCATTTCTCAAAATCTGTATTTGACATACGATGCACAAAAGAATGATGTGCTGAAACAAATATTGCTGGATCACCCGGACGATACAAGTATCATTGTATTTACCTCGTCCAAAATGAAGATTCAGGAGATTGTCACCTCTTTGCGTCGCAACGGGTTCAAGTCGCAGGGCTTCTCATCCGATCTCGACCAGAGCCAGCGGGAGGAGTTGATGCAAAGTTTCCGGTCGAAAAGAACCCGCATACTGGTGGCGACAGATGTAATGAGCCGGGGTATTGATGTGAAAGAGGTGAATATGGTTATCAATTACGATGTGCCTCACGATGCTGAAGATTATGTACACCGTATTGGTAGAACTGCCCGGGCAAACAAAAAGGGAACAGCCTTTACGCTGGTGAACGAAAAAGATATGCACAAGATGCATAAGATAGAAAAACTGATTGAGGCCGAAGTGCCCAAACTGCCTCTGCCCGAAGGAATGGGCGATGCCCCGGTTTGGAATCCAAATATCAAATACGGTAAACCCGGCTTCCACAAATCTAAAAAACCACACCACAAAGGCGCTCCCAAAAATCATCCGCCCAAGGTGGAAGGTCCCAGACGACAAAAGGTGGTCCACAAGAAAAGCTCTGATTAAAGAGCTTTTTCTTTTAGCGATAGTTTCAGCAGGCGGCGATTGAGCTGTGCCGTAGTGGCCACCACCAGCAGAGTCATTACTCCGCCAAATACAACAGACGGTACAAGCCCCATTAAGCGGGCAGTGACGCCCGACTCGAATGCTCCCAGCTCGTTGGACGAACCGATAAATATGCTATTCACCGAAGCCACCCTGCCGCGCATATCTTCGGGCGTAAACAGTTGCAGAATGGTGCCCCGGATAACGACACTCACATTGTCGAACAATCCACTGAAAAAGAGCAACAAGGCCGATAACCAGAAATTCTCCGACAGCGCAAACCCAATCATACACAAGCCAAACATAGCCACTGCACCCAGCAGCTGCTTTCCGCTGTTTCGGGTAGGCGGATAAAACATCAGCACAGAAGACATTACAATGGCGCCCAATGCCGGGCAGGCCCGCAAAAATCCCAGACCCTGTGGCCCCACATGCAACACATCGGAGGCAAATACCGGCAGCATGGCCACAGCTCCGCCAAACAAAACTGCAAACATATCCAGCGAAAAAGCGCCCACCAGCTCCGGGGTTTTCATCACAAAACGAATGCCCTCGCGGATGCGCTGTCCGATACTCTCATCCACTTTGCGGGCAACCCGCTCTACCGCGGGCAGTTCCATGCTGTTTATCATCAGCATGGATATAAAATAGATGATAAACACAGATAAATAGGCTATAAATATGGAGGAAAAACCATAGATAAGTCCACCGGCTGCCGGCCCCGATACGGCGGCTATCTGCCAGTTGGCGCTGCTCCAGGTTGCGGCGTTGGCGTAATCTTTTTTATCCACCAGCTGACCCACCAGGGCGGTGTGCGCCGGCATCAGTATGCCTCTCGAAAAGCCGGTCAGCGCAATAGTGACAAATACCGGCCAAATACCCAGTTTGCCATACGCATCAAAAGCAGGCACGCTGTAAAGAGCCAGAATGGCAGAGCCTACTAAAAGAATAAATGTAGTGTTTCGTATAATTTTCTTTCTGTCCCACAAATCAATATAATGTCCGGCAAACAGGGAAACCCCAATCTGCGGAATCACTTCGGCCAGCCCTATCATGCCCAGCCACAGTACATTGTGGGTAAGCTCATACAAATGCCAACCCACAATCACCGATTGCATCAGGGTAGCCATCGTCATAAAGAAACGATACCCCAGAAAAAACCTGAAATTTTTGTAGTGCAATACATTAAAGGCTTCTTTGGCCAACAAACGACTAAACATAAGATCTTTATTTTTGAATCATAAACTCCGCTATATCAGCATCTTCCCTGCTCTGTTCTTCGTATCATTTCGCTGTATGTTTCGCCGGCTTTGGGCATTTTTATCTCTGTTTTTGGCACAGGAATAAAACGGCGAAACGGAATCTTCAGCGCAGATACAGAGGCTCTGAGAGCAATAGCCAGGTAGATAAACGGCGCAAACAGCCAACCGGCTTTCGGGTAGTGCTTCCGGTAGAAAATAATCATAGCCCCGTAGAAAATACGCACATACCGGATGCTGTCTTTCTTCGTGCTTTCGCCTTTGTAGTGGATAATGGTTTCGGGCAGATAGTAGTTTTGATACCCGGCTTTCAGCAGGTTGTACGACAAATCAATGTCTTCGCCATACATAAAGTAGTCTTCATCGAGCAATCCGCTTTTGCCGAGTGCCTCGCTTCGCAGGAGCATACAGGCTCCCGATAATACATCCACCCGATGGCGGCTATCTTTGTCGAGATAGAGCACTCTGTACCGGCCAAACAGTTTTGATTTTGGAAAGAGAGCGGCCAACCCAAACATTTTGCAGAAAGAGTTCCACGGATTGGGCAACCCGCGCTTCGATTCGGGCAGAAAACGGCCGTTCGCGTCAATCATCTTCACGCCCACCCCCCCGGCATCGGGCTGATTATCCATAAAGTCGCAGATACGCCGAAAAAACTCTTCGCCCACTACCGTATCGGGATTGAGCAACAGAATGTATTCTCCCCTGGCGCGACGAATAGCCAGATTGTTGGCCGAAGAAAAACCGGTATTCTGCTTATTCTCAATAAATTCAAATTCAGGGAAAAGAGGTTTGAGGTACTCAACAGAGCCATCCGAAGAGGCATTGTCCACCACTATTACTTCGCAACTAATTCCACCGGCAGCCGCCCGCACAGAGTACAGGCACTGCTCCAGAATCAGTTTTACGTTGTAGTTGACAATCACAACCGTCAGCTTCTCTCCTCCTCTGTTCATCCCCCGGATAATGCTTAATTATTTCATATTTTTGGCCTTCTCGATGGCCTCGCCAATGCGCAGGAAGATATTTTTATTTTCACGGCTTCTTCTTTGCGAAACCGTATTCGAAAAGTCGTAGGGAGTAAAAGGCTGATCCTCTTTTATCATCTGATAAATCACGCCCCAATCGTGCATCCCACCCAGGTTTCGGTCGTCGATAAACAGGTCGACCGTCAGCTTGCGCGAATAATTCTCTTCGCTGCGTTCGCCGGGGTACGTTTCGTTGATGGCATAAAACTCCACATTCCTTGTTCGGCAATATTCCACCGCCTCTTCCAGCAGTGCGCCCTCTCTCACCGTCCACAAAATGAGGAAATGTCCATCTTTTTGCAATTCACGCAAAGTTTCGATGGCAAACGGTATGGGTCTTCCAATTTTCGGATACTCGTGCTCCACGATGGTTCCGTCAAAATCAACAGCAATAGTCATATTTTAAATGCTTCATTAAAAAGTGTTCTGTTTACTATGGAGCGACCGAGCGTTATCTCGTCGGCATACTCCAGCTCATCTCCTATCGAAATGCCCCGGGCAATAATCGATACTTTTACCTCAAACGGGGCCAGTTTTCTGAATATGTAAAAATTGGTGGTGTCTCCCTCCATCGTGGTGCTCAGTGCCAGTATTACCTCTCTGACTCCGCCACGCGAAACCCGCTCTACCAGACTCTCAATCTGTAAATCGGCCGGTCCAACACCCTCCATCGGAGAGATTATTCCGCCCAATACATGATACAGGCCTTTGAATTGCAGTGTATTCTCTACCGCCATCAGCTCCTTTACGTTTTCTACCACGCACAGGGTGGTGGCATCTCTGTTGGTATTGGCACAAATAGCACACACCTCTGCATCGGATATATTGTGACAAACCCGGCAATAGCGGATATTTTTACGCAAATCTATCAGCGATTGACCCAATGCCACTGCCACCTCTTCTTTTTGGCGCAGAAGGTACAATACCAGTCGCAATGCGCTTTTTTTTCCGATTCCGGGCAGTTTAGAGAATTCGTTCACCGCGTTCTCCAGCAATATTGAGGGATATTCCATCTGTTACAGGCCAGTAATTTGTCTGATTTCTATTCGTTTCTTGTTTGTGTCATTTTTAAATTTCACAGTACAAAAGTAATAAAGATTTGCCGATTATCAGAGAACCGCGATAGATAAAACCCTTTTTTCGGGGATATTATTTCACAATCAGTTTTTTGCATCCTGCCGCTTTGCCATCTATCATCAACCGAACCAGGTAGATACCGCGGCTCAGATTGCTTTCGCTCAGGTCGAATGTGTGTCTTTGGGCAGGCAGCCTGAGCTCCGAAACCACCGGTTGCAGACATACTCCACACACCGACAACAGGTCTACAGAGACACGCGCCTCTTTTTTTAGATTTACCACCACTGCCGGCGCTTCACCACCACAAACGGTCAACGAAGAGATTTCGTCGACGACCGGTTGCACCGCCACCGGAGCACCTGTTTTTTCGAACAACACCGCGTCGGCAATGGTAGAGCCGGTAGCCGATGCCAGCAATTTTACAAAACCTGTATTACCGGCGTCGAACCTGAAAGTGCCCAGGTAGTACCATACTCCGCCATTTTTGGTTTGATCGATGGTGGTGTGCGATATACTGTCGGCATGATGTATCTCTACCGGGGCATTGGTCGGACGACCACCGCCTTCGGCCCAGTTCATGTAAACTTTGTACCGGCCTGCCTCCGGAAGTGTCGGTGTCCATTTTGCCCACTTATTCGGGTCTGCCCCTGTGTTTCCATCCTGTGTATAGTTGTCGCCCACATACCCGGCCACATATACGCTGGTTGCCCAGGGGGTATCAAAGGTACACCCCGGATCGCTGTTGTCGACCAGAATTTGCAGATTCTTACTATCCGGATAATTAAATGGTTTGGCCACCATCGTATCGCCAAATGCCGGTATTCCGGAGATAATATAGGAACTCAA
>Ga0114938_1000129_pt1 | contig 59612 bp, 58 predicted proteins | sample AshMeaBigSpring_FD_88675 | JGI IMG/M metagenome (GOLD analysis project Ga0114938, IMG submission 88675) | Groundwater microbial communities from Big Spring, Nevada to study Microbial Dark Matter (Phase II) - Ash Meadows Big Spring | ecosystem: Environmental > Aquatic > Deep subsurface >...
CACCGGACTCCTCTTCGAGCCGATGGGACCACTCACCCACACCCGCGCTGTCGAGCTGTTCAGAGAGCAGATCGACGTCCTCACTCACGGCGGCGCCCAGGCGATCTGGATCGAGACCCTCTCCTCGATCGAAGAGCTGGCGGCTGCCGTCGAGGCGGCGCGGCACACCGGTCTTCCCCTGGTGACGACCATGAGCTTCGATACGCACGGCAAGACGATGATGGGGGTTCCTCCGCGCGCCCTGGCCGACTGGTGGGTCTCCAGCTCGGCGGCTCCCTTTGCGGTGGGCGCCAACTGCGGCGTCGGCCCGGCCGATGTCGTGGCGGCGGTGGCGGAGATCCATGCCGCGGTCCCCGACCTGGTCGTTGTAGCGAAGGGGAACTGTGGGATCCCCGAGGTCATCGACGGGACCCTGTGGTACCCGACGTCCTCGGACGACATGACGGCGTACGCCCAGCTTGCCCTCGACGCCGGCGCTCGCATCGTCGGCGCCTGTTGCGGATCGGTCCCTGCCCACATCGCACAAATCAGGCATGTGGTCGACGGCTACCAGCCACAGGAGTTCGAGATGGCGTTGGTCGCAGAGAGACTGGGTCCGACCTCCGCCGGTGGGGACACGATGCGCACACGGGAGAGACGGGGCCGCCGCAGGTAGATGTGGCGGCAGACTCGCACTGCCGATTACCCTGAGCCGGGAGTCTTCAGGGGGATGTGCCATTGTCTGAAACGTTGCGACTCGGGCCCACCCAGTGGGACCCCGGCCGAATCTTCACCTCGCTCGCTCTGATCGAGCGCGACCTGTCGATCCTCGGTGAGATGATCGCCGACCTGGTCCGTTTTCTCCATGAGTCCGACCTGGGGGTGAGATCGATCAAGAGACATGAGCGGATCTCGTGGGTCGTGGGTGGGCTGGCGAGACGGGCCATGTTCTGCAACGTCAGCAAGCTCAGAGCCCACCTCGGGCCGTGTGCCGTCGGGTTCTTCGGGGAGAGACGGACCGCGCTGGACATGGGCCCGCTCGAGGGGGCCAACTCTGCCATCGTCGCCCAGTTCGTGGACTATCCGGGCATCCTGAGCTACAGCTCCGTGGAGCTTCCCAACGGCTACTGGGCGAATCTCGTGCTGCACGACGACCCGGTCGACACTCGATACTGGAGTCGGGGCGAACTGCATGCCCAAGCCGCGAGGACCCTGTCTCCCCTTCACTACCGGAACGTGCGCATACACAACGCCCGGTTGACGGACAGACTGGAGGGATCACCCGGTTTCGATCTCCTGCGCACCAAGTACTGGGACTATGAGGGGACCGATGGGTGGAGCGCGGTCAGGGAGCTGGTCGCGACACCGGACCGTCCCACCCACTGACGACACGGTCGTCGCCGGTCCATCCCACTCCACGATGCCCCATCTCGCCGATAGCCTGCGACGGTCATGAGGATCACCGACGTCGACACCTTTGTCGTGGGAAACCCGCCACCACACTTCGGCGGCCAATACTTCATCTTCGTCAAGCTCACCACCGACGACGGAATCGTGGGCCATGACGAGATCTATGCGGCAACGCTGGCCCCGCATGTGATCGCTGCAGGGGCGATCGAGGTGGCGGAGCGGCATCTCATCGGGGAGAGCCCATTCGACATAGAGCGATTCTGGCGACGGGCCTACGCCCGAGGCTTCACGCTTCGCCCCGATGCCACCCTGCAGGGGATCATGAGCGGACTCGAGATCGCCATGTGGGACATCGTCGGCAAGGCGGTGGGGCAACCCGTATACAACCTCCTTGGTGGGCAAGTCAACGAGAAGCTCCGTTCCTACAGCTATCTCTATCCCAAGGACGGTGACCGGACCAATGTGTATGAGGACCCGGTCCTCGCCGCAGAGCGAGCCGCCGAGTACGTGGACCGGGGCTTCACCGCGGTGAAGTTCGACCCTGCCGGCCCCTACACCGCATTCGATGGTCGACAGCCGTCCCTGGAGCGCATCGCCTTGAGTGTCGAGTTCGTCAGGCTGCTACGAGACGCCGTCGGCACCAAAGCCGACCTTCTGTTCGGCACCCACGGACAGTTCACCCCCTCCGGCGCCATCCGTCTCGCCCGCCAACTCGAACCGTATGACCCTCTGTGGTTCGAGGAGCCAACCCCGCCGGACGACCCCGAGGGCATGGCCAAGGTGGCCCGAGCGACCAGGATCCCGATCGCCGCCGGGGAGCGCCTGACTTCGAAGACCGAGTTCGCCCGCTATCTGGCTGCCGGCTCGGCCAACATCCTCCAGCCCAATCTCGGTCGTGCCGGTGGGATCCTGGAGGGCAAGAAGATCGCCACGCTTGCCGAGACCCACAACGCCCAGATCGCCCCTCATCTCTACTGCGGGCCGATCGTGGGCGCCGCCAACGTCCAGCTGGCCACCTGCAGCCCGAATTTCCTGATCCTCGAGAGCATCCTGGACTGGGGCGGTTTTCACGCCGAGATCCTGAAGACCCCGATGCAGTGGGAGGACGGTTGGGTGATACCGCCGACCGCGCCGGGTCTGGGCGTGGAGCTCGACGAGGACGTGGCCAGGGCCTACCCGTTCGACGGCGATACGCTACATCTCAAGGTCCAGGACCGACCGGCCTATTTCGCCGACCCACTCGGCATCTGAGTCGATTCCGGGCTCGTCACGGGGGGGGCCTGGCTTCCGTGCAGCGCACCCGCCGGCGCGCCAGATCGACCGGCCAACGCTCACACCCAGGGGGAGTGGGTGGTGCCCGAGCCGTGTGCGGCGCCCCGGGCGTAGCGCTCGAACCGAAACGGCTCCAGTTCCGCCACCGGTGAGGAGCCGGCGAGCTCGCCGGCCACCAACTTTCCGATCCCGGTCATCTTGAAGCCGTGGTTGGAGTCGGCCACCATGTAGACGTTGGGGAGGATCCAGTCGATGATGGGGATGTTGTCCGGGGTGAACGCCCCGATCCCTCCATTGCGTCGCACCTTGAAGTTGGGTCGGATCCCCTCGAACCGGGTCATGAACATCCCCATCGCGGCGGTGAAGTAGTCGGCGAACCGGGCATCTGCCTGGTACAGGTCGTTGGCGTGGCCATAGGGCTCGACCTGGGCGTGAGGACCGATCTTGTGCGGGAGGGCTCCCCCTTGGATACCGGGTCTCTCCATTCGTTCGGTTCCGTTCTTCCAGTAGACGTAGACGTTGTCGTCGAGCTCCCTTCCGGTCAACGGGTCGACGACGGGCGTGTTCATCAGCTCGATGTGCAGCACCGGCGGGTTGAGATTGTCGGCGGTGTAATAGGGACCGTCGTAGTACACCTCGCCCTCCTCGAGACGCCAGTAGGTCCACATGTCCTTGCCCTCGATGATCGAGCCATCCCGGTAGCCGACGTCGAGGGTCATCGGCTTCCCCAGCATCTCCCAATGGGCCGGTATCCAGGCTCCCAAGCAAAGGATCACGACGTCGCCTCTGATGTCACCTGCTGTCGTCTCAACGGCCCTCACCTCTCCACCCTGGATGTCGTAACCGATGACCTCGACCCCGGTGACTATGCCGACGCCGTGACGACGGCACATGGCGGTGAGACCCGCCACCGCTTGTCTGGTCCCGGCGTATCCGGAGAGCTTCTCGTGAATGGCCACGTCGATGGTGTGGGGCTTGAAGTCTGGCCAGACCGCGGTGAGGAAGTCCCGTGCGTCCTTACCGACGTAGAGGTCCGACGAGTACCCGACCGCGTTCTGGCTCTTGTGGATCCTTTCGTAGTCGGCGATCTGGTTCTCCTCTCCGCAGGAGATGTACCCCACCTGCTGGAAGCCGAGCAGGACCGGGTCGTAGTTCCAGACGTCGACCGACTCACGAACCAGGGTGTGGATCGGCTCGGTCATGTAGAAGTTCCGCACACACCCGCAGGCGATTCCGGTGGCTCCCGCACCAGGGCCGGTCTTGTCGATGACCACGATGCCGTCGCCGGAGCCCAACTGCATGGCCAGGTGCCAGGCCGTGCTCAGGCCGTGGACACCGGCTCCGACAATCACATAGGTCGCGGTCTCGGGGAGCGTGGTCATCGGCGGCACCCTACCTATCTGGGTCGTCCTCGGCTTGCGTGCGGGCGACAAGTGCGTTGAACCCGCCGATCAGATCGGTGGCGTTGACATCGAGGTCTCTCAGGACCACGGCAGAGAGACTGGACTGGTAGCCGTCGTTGCAGACGAGGATCACCAGCCGGCCGTCATCGAGGTCGACGATTCGAGCATCACTGGATGGGGCGAGACGCCACTCGAGGACGTTGCGCTCGATCACCAGGGCTCCGTGCATCTCGCCGAAACGCTCCCGATCTGCCGGTGGACGAATGTCGACAAGGAGAGCGCCGGAGTCGATCTCGGCATCGAGGCCTTCCGGTGGGATCCGCCTCAGCCGGGCACGTGCCTGTTCCAGGTACTCGTCGATGGACGTCATAGTTGCGGCCCAGAATATCAAAGTAGACTCGCCCCCCATGAAGAGGGTTGTCCGAGCAGCTGTTGGAGGAGGGGTGGCGGTCCCTCGCCTCGTGTGTGCCGGCGTGGCGGTCACCCGCGGCGACTCCAACATCAAACCGGACATTCTCCGATGAAGGCCGCTGTGATGTGGGGGGTAGGTCTCCCACTGACGATCGAAGAGACGGAACTCGCCCGCCCCGGCCCGAACGAGGTCGTGGTCGAGGTCGCCGCCGCCGGACTCTGTCACTCCGATCTCCACTACATGGACGGCTGGTACCCCATCGAGACTCCGGCCGTCCTCGGCCACGAGTCGGCGGGGGTTGTCATCGAGATCGGCAGCGATGTCGGCTACGTCAAGCCGGGCGATCATGTGATCGCCTATCTCACCATCGCCTGTGGGAACTGTCCGTACTGTCGGGAAGGCAACACGCACAACTGTTTGAACCGCAAGGCGGCCGGGGCTCGTGAAGCCGGTCAGGCGCCCCGCCTTACGATCGATGGCGGGCCGGTGACACAGTTCCTCAATCTCGCCTCCTTCGCCGAGCGGCTCCTGGTCTCCGAGAAGGCGGTGGTGAGGATAACGCCGGACCTTCCCCTGGATCGGGCCGCCCTCTTGGGCTGTGGCGTGGCCACCGGTCTCGGAGCGGTGTTCAACACCGCAGGGGTCGAGGAGGGTCAGACGGTGGCAGTCATCGGCTGCGGGGGTGTCGGTTTGGCTGTCGTACAAGGGGCGCGCATTGCCGGGGCGTCCCAGGTGATCGCCGTCGATGTCGTCGAGTCCAAGCTGGGACTGGCACGGGCGGTGGGAGCCACCGCAGTGGTCAACGCCACGTCGGACGACACGCTGTCCTCGGTGCTCTCCCTCACCGACGGTCTCGGGGTGCACCACGCCTTCGAGGCGATCGGATCGAAGACCACCACCGAAGCTGCCTTCGGTCTGCTGAGGTGGGGTGGCACCGCCACCGTGGTCGGTCTCCTACCGGATGGCACCCGTCTCGACATTCCCGGCGACGAGCTGTACTACGAGAAGCGGCTCCAGGGGTCGAACGTGGGGTCAACCGACTTCCGCCGCGACATCCCTAGGTATGTGGAGTGGTACCTCGACGGTCGCCTCAAACTAGATGAGATGGTGACCCGGCGGCTTGCCCTCGAGGAGATCAATGAGGGTTTCGACGACATGCGGTCCGGTCTCTCCGCCCGTTCGATCGTCGTCTTCGACTGAGTGACCCGTACACCCCGGACCGGAGGATGAGCGGGACCCGAAGGCTCCTGCTGGCCTCGGCCGGTCTGTTCGCCGCGATGCTGCTGCTGATGATGAGCAGGGGTCTCACCAACGTTCTCGTGGGGGTGCGTGCCGAGCTCCAGGGGTTCAATACCACGGTCTCCGGAGTCGTCATGGCCGCTTACTTCATCGGATTCCTGGCAGGGGCGAAGCTGACCCCACGGGTGATCGCCACGGTGGGTCATGCGAGGGTATTTGGCGGTCTCGCCTCTCTGGTCGCCGTGAGCACTCTGATCCACGCCATCTGGGTGACTCCGTTGGCATGGTCGTTGTTGAGAGTCGTGTTCGGGTTCGCCATGGCCGGGTCCTTCGTCGTCGCCGAGAGTTGGCTCAATGAGGCGGCGTCGAACCAGAACCGGGGGCGGGTCATGTCGGCCTACATGGTGGTGTCGATGGGTGGGGCGGCGCTCGGCACATTGCTGTTGAGCTTCGCCGAACCGGACGGATCTACTCCTTTCATTGTGGCTGCAATATTCGCCTCGTTCTCCGTCGTCGCGGTGTCCCTGGCGCGGGGCGACGCTCCTCAGTTCGAGCTGCCGCCTCCCGTCAAGCTGAGGGAGGTGTGGCGGTCGGCCCCGGTCGGGGTGTGGACCTCGACGTTCGCCGGTCTGGCCAACGCCGCCACCATCGGCATGGCCGGGGTGTATGCGATCCAGATCGGCATGTCACCGTCGCTCGCAGCGGTGTTTGCCGCCGCGTCGCCAGTGGGTTCTGTCCTGCTGCAGTGGCCCATCGGCCACCTGTCCGATTCCATTGGGCGACGACGGGTGATCTTCGTCGGCGCTCTGGCGGCGAGCTCGGCGGCGGTGCTGGGCGCAGCAATCGATGACGCCCAAGGACTGCTGGTGGTGGCCATGCTCGTCTTCGGCGCCTTCTCCTATCCCATGTACTCCCTTGCGTTGACTCACGTGACGGATGTGTTGCCCGTGGGTCAGGCCGTGGTTGCCAGTTCGACGATCGTGTTCACGACGGGAGTCGGCTCCATCGTGGGGCCGGTGGCAGCAGCGGTGGCGATGGAGAGCGTTAGTGTCTCCGGCTTCTGGTGGACCGTTGCCACGGCCCACGCTTTGATTGCTGTCTTTGCCGCCGCCAACTCGCTGCGCCGTCCGGAGGCGAGACAGGCCCTCATCAACCGCTATTTGGCGATACCTGCTCGCTCCTCGGGGTTCATGCGTCCCGGTCCCGGTCCCGAGTCAGAGAGCGAGGGCATCTGAAAGACGACGTGACGCGGCGGCCACGGCTGCTCCCAACTCGGTCTCGTCGGCCGATCCCGGGAAGCGGTATGCCGGTCCATGCACGTGGAGCGCCCCGGTGACCGGGCCCTTGGGATCGAGGACCGCGGCGGCCACCGAGTTGATTCCTTCCATGAACTCCTCGCGCACCCAGGCGAACCCGGAGGATCGCACGGCTTCGAGACGGCGTCTGATCGCCGCTGGGTCGGTGACGCTGTTGGGGGTGAAGCCGCGCAAGTCGCGGGCGAGGAAGTCCTCGAGCTGGTCCGCCGGCCAGTGGGCCATGATCGCCAGTCCCGAGGAGACAACATGCATCGGGATCACCTCACCGGTCCAGTCCCGGACCTGCACCGGGTTGGCCGACTCGGTCTGGTCGATGTAGTGCACCTGATAGCCGTCGGGGATGCTCAGCCCGGCAGCCTCACCGGTGAGAGCGGTCAGCTCCTCCAGATAGGGACGGGCAAACCCGGCGAGTTGGGCCGGACCACCGGCTGCCGAGGACAGCTTTTGCACCATCGGTCCCAGGCGATAGATGCGGTTGTCCGACGTGTCGCGCTCGACGGCCTCGAGTTTCTCGAGGGTGTTGAGAAGTCGTGCCACGGTGCTCTTGGGAAGGTCGGTGGCTCGGGCGAGATCCGAGAGACCGGCTGGAGTCTTGGCGAGGGCCGCCACGATCCGCAACGCCCGTGCTACCGACTCGACGTGTGCCATCGTTCCATCATAAGGAAACCGTGCCGCAGAATGGAACACCATTGGTAGGGCAGGCCTCAAAGTGGTGCCGCAGGTCTGCGGGGGGGGGTCAACCCAGGGCGTCCAGCAGACGGCCCCGCCACTCCTCGGTGGCGTCGACCCGGTTGAAGGTGTAGACGTGAAACCCGTGGATGTTGGCCACCGGGTCCGCCAGCTCGCTGGCGAGTCGGAGGATGAGGTCGTCGGGCCCGTAGCCTCCGGGACGGACCAGCTTCCCGGCGAGCGCCCGGTTCTTGGCGAGGAACCTGACGGAGGTGCCCACCCCGATGCGCATCGAGATCGCGATCAGCTTGGTCAGCTCCGCCACCCCGGGGATGCCCAGGTACACCGCCTGGCCGTACCCGTCGGCGCGCAGGCGCCCCACCCAACGGGAGATGGCCGTGGCGTCGAAGCACATCTGGGAGGTGATGTACGAAGCGAATGGGGCCTTGTCCCCCAGCGCCGACGCGATGGCCTCGTCGTCGATCACCGGGTGCCCTTCCGGATAGCCCGGGATCCCGATCTCGCCGATCGAGTGCCCGATCTCCTCCATGGTCGTGAGCAGGGCCAGCGCGTCGAAGAACTCCCCGGGTAGATCGGCGTCACCGCCGACGATGAAGGCGCGGTGGACCGACGCCGCGTCGAGGCGCTTCAGAATCGACTCGAGTTCGGATCGGTCCCGGGTGAGACGGGCGGAGATGTGGGGGATCACCTCGAAGCCCATCTGCTGGAGATCGAGGGCAAGATCGACGGTTGCCATCTGACCCTTCGCCGGTGATGCGGTGACGGTCACCGTGGCGCCGGCGGGGAGGTGACCCGCCTGCTCGATCACGTTCTTGAGGGGGATCAGCTCGTAACGTGGGCTCTCCACCATGGCACGGATCCGGCTGACGGCGCCTGGAGTCACACCGCTGAAGTCGATTGCAGCTGCCATCAGCCGACGTCGGAGTCGGGGAACGAGTCCTTGCGCATCGTGATCCACTCGGTGAGACGGTGGTCGATCTCGTCGCTAAGCTCGGGCGGCTGGTAGTCGGAGAGCATTTGACGCCATCTCTCGTGGGCACGGGTGGCTGCGTCCTTGGCGCCCTCCAGTTCCCACTGCTCGAAGCTGTTGGAATCGGAGGTCTCCGCCACCCAGAAAGCCGTCTCGAAGTTGGCGAGAGTGTGGGCGGTTCCGAGGAAGTGCTGCCCGGGCCCGGTCTCGAGGATGGCGTCGAGGGCCTGGCCGTTGTCCGAGAGGTCGACTCCGTTGACGAGAGCCTGAGCCATCCCGGCCATGTCGGCGTCGAGGATGAACTTCTCGTATCCCATGGCCAGACCCCCTTCCAGCCAGCCCGCCGTGTGCAGCACGAAGTTGGTCCCGGCAAGCAGCGTGGGGATGAACGTGGCCGCCGCCTCATACGCGGCCTGGGCATCTGCGATCTTGGAAGCGGTCAGATTGCCGCCGAGGCGCACCGGCACGCCGAGACGTCTGGCCAGGGCGGCGATCGTGAAGATCATCAGGGTCGGCTCCGGAGTGCCGAACGTGGGTGCCCCCGACTGCATCGACATGGAGCTGGCGAAGCTCCCAAAGATCACGGGTGCCCCGGGTCGGACCATTTGGGTGAACGCCATGCCGGCGAGAGCCTCGGCCAGCGTCTGGGTCGCCGCCCCGGCCACGGTCACCGGAGCCATCGCTCCGGCCAGGATGAACGGCGTCATCAGACACGCCTGGTTGTTCTCGGCGTAGACCTTGGCCGAGCCCAGCATTGCCCGGTCCCATGACAGCGGGGAGTTGGCGTTGCACAGCGAGGTGATGACGGTGTTCTCCCGGAGGAAGTCCTCACCAAAGACGATCTTGGCCATGTCGACCGTGTCCTGGGCCCGTTCCGGACGCGTCACAGACCCCATGAATGGCTTGTCGGAGTACTTGATGTGGGTGTACACCATGTCGAAGTGGCGTTTGTTGACAGGGAGGTCCACCGGCTCGCAGAGTGTCCCGCCGGCGTGGTGCAGCGACGGCGTCATGAAGGTGAGCTTGGCGAAGTTGCGGAAGTCCTCGATGGTCCCGTAGCGGCGACCTCTCTCCAGATCGCGGACGAACGGTGAGCCGTATGCGGGCGCCAGAACCATGTGCGGGTCACCGATGACCACCGTTCGCTCCGGATTACGGGCATGCTGGACGTACCTGGACGGGGCGGTGGAGCTCACCAATTCCCGACACATCCCGCGGGGGAACCTGACTCTGGTTCCATCGACCCTGGCCCCGTTGGCCGCATAGATCTCGAGCGCCTCGGGAAAGTCGACGATCTCGATCCCCACCTCCTCGAGCACGGTGTCTGCGTTGTGCTCGATGAGTTCGAGGCCTTCCTCGGAGAGCACCTGGGTCGGCTCCGTCCTTCGTGTCAGGTAGCTCTGTACTGCGGCGGCGTTGGCGGAGCGCGCCGCTCGCCGGGCGTCCCTGCCGCCACCCCTTCGACCAGGTCGCTCCGTCAACGGCCTCTTCTCCTTCCGTTCCTGCGTCCGGCGGGCCGTGCCGATTCGAGCGGCAGATCGACCACTTCCGTGAGGTGGGGAAAGTCGGCTGTCTCATGTGGGATCCCGAGGGCGGTGACGAAGTGCTCCTGGAAACGTGGCTCGGTGGCGGTCTCGATCTTCTCAACCAACACGACCAGCTCTTCGACCTCGGCTCGGGCGGTCCTGGACAGGAGAGCCATGATCGCTCCCGACCCTGCCGCGTTGCCGGCGCCCGAGACCGACCCGAGGTCGCAGTCGGGAATCATGCCGAGGACCATTGCATACGTGGGATCGATGTGGTTGCCGAATGCGCCGGCGAGCCTGATCTGATCGACATGGTCGGTTCCGTAATGGTCCATCAACAGTCGGGCCCCGGCGTAAAGAGCAGCCTTGGCGAGTTGCACGGCGCGGACGTCGGCTTGAGTGATGAGGATCCTGGGGCCGGCCCACAGGACGTAGGAGAAGGTGCGGCCGTCGGGGACCACGCGGTCGGTGGCCAGATCGCCGCGTATGACTCCGTTCCGGTCGATCACGCCGGCCAGGTACAGCTCGGCGATCACCTCGATGATCCCCGACCCGCAGATCCCGGTGACCGGTGTTTGCGCCACCTCGACACGAAAGCCAGGCTCATCCGACCAGAACTCGCCTCCAATCACCCGGATTCTCGGCTCATAGGTCGCAGGATCGATCCTGACTCGTTCAATGGCTCCGGGAGCGGCGCGTTGACCCGAGGAGATCTGGGCACCCTCGAAGGCGGGGCCGGTGGGGCTCGACGCAGCGAGAATCCTTCTCGAGTTGCCCAGGATGATCTCGGCGTTGGTGCCCACGTCGACGAGGAGCTGGATCTTCTCGCTGCGCTGGGGCGCCTCGGACAGCATGGCGGCGGCCGCATCTGCGCCGACGTGACCGGCGATACAGGGGAGGACATAGACCCGACCTCGGGGATGGATGGCGAGATGAAGATCCGCCGCGTCGACGCGCACGCGCTGATCGGTGGCCAGGTTGAACGGTGCCGTCCCCAGTGGTTTCGGGTCCAACCCAAGAAAGAGATGATGCATGATGGGGTTTCCGACGAGCACCAGCTCGAGCACGTCGCGTCGGTCATGGCCGGCCTCGTCGACGAGATGGCCGATCATCGTATCGATCGCCTCACGGACCGCACGGGTGAGCTGGCCTTCCCCGCCTCGATTCATCATGGCGTACGAGACCCGGCTCATCACATCCTCGCCAAAACGGATCTGCGGGTTCATGACTCCCTGCGTCGCCAGGATCTCGCCGGTGGCCAGATCGCAGAGGTGGCCGGCGATGGTCGTCGACCCGACGTCGAATGCGATGCCGAGAGAGATGTCGTGGAATCCGGGCCATACCGCACTGACCGTCTCACCGTCGTGTACGGCGACGGTCACCGACGACTTCCCCTCGATCAGAGCGGCTTGGGCGTCAGCCAGGACTCTGGGGTCCAGATCGACTTCTGTGAGTCCCCACTGGGTCTCCAGAGCCGTCAGAATCCGCCGCTGGTCACTGGTGGCATCACCAAGCTGTGTCGCGGGGATCTCCACGTAGTAGAGACGGACCACCGGGTCGACGTCTATGGCCGGGACCTCCGGGCGTTTGCGCACCACCTGCCGATGGACCTGGCTGTCGGATGGCACGGCGATGACGACGTCGCCGAGGATCCTGGTCTGGCAGCCGAGCCGATTCCCGGGTTGCAGCGGCCGGGCGCCGTGGTAATCGAGTTCGATCGGGTTGGGATCAGAGAACCGGGTTGGGTCGAGGGCGATCGTCTTCGCCGACCCGAGCTGGATCTGACAGCGGCCACAGATCCCTCTGCCTCCACAGATCGAGTCGAGGTCGACGCCCAAGGTTCGGGCGGCATCGAGGACGGTGGAGCCGGCGGCTATCGCCCCCTGTCGCCCGGAAGGGGTGAAGACGACCCGAGCCCCGTCTGGTGTCGGCACTATTCCCGGGTCCTGCGCCCGGTCCGGCGACGCTCCCCACCCTCGGTCGGCTGCCGGTGCGCCTTTATCCAACTGGAGCAGTCGGGGTCGACCCCGTTGAGCACGTTGGCGGCCATGACGGCCCGCCTCACCTCTGCCTCGAGCGGATTGGTGATCGCGGACGTCAGCCCGCTGGCTGCCGCCATGGCGAGGAATGCGGAGTTGATTCCGATGCGATTGGGAAGGCCGAAGCTGATGTTGGACGCCCCGACCGTCGTGTTGACCCGCAGCTCCCCTCGAAGCCGCCTCAGCAGTCGGAACACCTGTTGACCGGCCGTGGGCAGGGCGCCGATCGGCATCACCAGGGGGTCGACCACGACGTCCTCTCGAGGGATGCCGTGGTCTGCGGCCCGGTTGACGATCCTGCGCGCCACGTCGAAGCGGACATCCGGGTCCTCGGAGATGCCGGTCTCGTCGTTGCTGATCGCGACCACCGCCGCACCGTGCTTGGCCACCAGGGGCAGTACCGACTCGAGACGGTCCTCCTCACCGGTCACCGAGTTGACGAGGGCCTTGCCCTGGTAGACCTCGAGCCCGCGCGCGAGTGCCGCGACGATCGACGAGTCGATCGAGATGGGCACGTCGGTGACGCTCTGCACCAGCTTGATGGCGTTGGCCAGGATCGCCGGCTCGTCGGCGAGCGGTATCCCGGCGTTGACGTCGAGCATGTGGGCCCCCGCCGCCACTTGAGCGATGGCGTCGCTCTCGACCCGGGAGTAGTCCCCGCTCCGCATCTCCTCGGCGAGCAGCTTGCGACCTGTCGGGTTGATACGCTCGCCGATGATGATGAAGGGCTGATCGAAGCCGATCACCACCTCCCTGGTCGGGGACGATACGACGGTGCGGGTCATGCGTTCTTCTCTTCTCGGGGCCGTTGCGTCCGTATGTGGGCGTGACTCTCGGAGGAAATGGTCAGCAACGCCGGCTCCAACTCCCCGTAACCGACAAAGCGGCGCTCGAAGGCGAGACCGAGGCGGTCGGCGGCCTCACGTGCCTGCGCAGTGCGCTCGGGATCCTCGGTCTGGGCCAGGTAGAGGACCTTGGTGTAGTTGCCGAAGTAGTCGCCCAGGAGCTCGGGGTACCTGTCCAGTCCGAGTCCCTTCCACACGAACCTGTCGAAGTGGCGGGCGAGATAGTCGGTGAGGTACAGCGTGCCGATCTCGGCCTCGGCGATCTCCTCGAAGGCGCGCTGACCTGCGAAGAACTGATAGCAATGAGCCCCCTCGAGCATCTCGACGTCGAACTCCGCCGCCAGAGCCTGGAGCCGGCCACCGGTGCCACAGTCTGCATAGGCGATGAACACCTTGTCGTACCCGGTGGCGCGCTCCAGACGCTCACGGACCGCCGGGGTGATCCTCTCCGGAGAGTTGTGGAGGATCGCAGGGAGACACTCGACCCTGACATTGTCGAGACCGTTGGCGGCCACCACCTCCAGCATCTCCCTGGCGATTGCGCCGCAACCGATGACCAAGACGGAGGGGCGGGGGTCAGTTCGAGGCTGCGGCTGCACGCTTCTCCATGACCATCCGCTTGGCGGTGTCGGCGGCGACAGCCGCGTCCCGGCAGTATGCATCGGCGCCGATGGCCGTCCCGAACTCCTCGTTGAGGGGAGCGCCGCCGACCAAGACGATGTACTCGTCACGGATCCCCTTCTCGATCATGGTGTCGATGACCACCTTCATGTACGGCATCGTCGTGGTGAGCAAGGCAGACATCCCGAGGATGTCCGGCTTGTGCTCGTCGAGGGCCTGGATGAACGAGTCGGCGTCGGTGTTGATGCCCAGGTTGTGGACCTCGAACCCGGCGCCCTCGAGCATCATCGCCACCAGGTTCTTCCCGATGTCGTGGATGTCGCCCTTGACCGTACCGATGACGACCGTCCCGATCTGCTGTGCCCCGGTTTCGGCGAGCAGTGGCCGCAGGATCGCCATCCCCGCCTTCATCGCCTTGGCGGCCAGCAGCACCTCGGGGACGAAGAGGATGCCGTCGCGGAAGTCGATGCCGACGATGCGCATCCCCTCCACCAGCGCCTTCTCCAAGACATCGGTGGCCGACCATCCACGCTCGAGGAGGATGTGGGTTCCATCATCGATCTCGTTGTCGAGACCGTCGTAGAGGTCGTCATGCATCTGGGCGACGAGGTCCTCGTCGGAGAGACTTCGCAGGTCCAACTCTTGATCGCTCACCGACTCCATCTCCTGAAGAGTTCCACGATGTGGTACGCGTACTGTACAGTGGGAAACCGCCTGAGGCGGCAGTCTAGGACGAGTCGTCCTAGGTTGGGAAGCAAAACGTCAGGAGACCGGTCGTGAGCGACATCCCAGACTCGGCCCGAGTTGTTGTCGTCGGTGCCGGGATCGTCGGCAACTCCGTGGTCCATCATCTCGCCGAGCTCGGGTGGCGTGACATCCTCCAGATCGACAAGGGCCCGCTGCCCAACCCGGGCGGCTCCACCGGTCATGCCTCCAACTTCATATTCCCGGTGGATCACAACAAGGAGATGGCCCATCTCACCCTGGACAGTCAGCGGCAGTACCAGGAGATGGGGGTCAACACCACCAGCGGTGGCATCGAAGTGGCACGGACCCCGGCCCGCTTGGAGGAGCTGCGGCGCAGGATGACCTCGGCGAAGTCATGGGGTATCGACTCCGAACTGCTCACCCCGGCCGGCGTCACCCGGCTGGTGCCCTACATCGACGAGTCGGTCATCCTCGGAGGTTGGTACACGCCGAGTGTGTCGGTCGTGGACAGTCTTCGCGCCGGGACCTTGATGCGCGAGAGCGCCATGTCCAAGGGGGCGCTCACGGCCTCGCCGACCACAGAGGTAGTGGACGTGGAAACCTCGGACAACCGAGTGCGGGCGGTCATCACCACCCGGGGCCGGGTGGAGTGTGAGTATCTGGTGATCGCGTGCGGGGTGTGGTCGCCTCGGATCGCCCGCATGGCCGGCGCCACCATCCCCCTCACCCCTGCCGTCCACCAGATGATCGACGTCGGGCCGCTGGAGATACTCCAGGCCACAGGAAACGAGATCGGCTACCCGATCGTGCGGGACATGGACACCTTCTGCTACGAGCGCCAGACGGCGGGATCGATGGAGGTCGGCTCCTACGCCCACCGCCCCATCTTCCACCACCCCGACGCCATCCCGTCTATCGAGGAATCGAGACTGTCACCCACCGAGCTGCCCCTCACCCAGGACGACTTCGACCCACAACTGGAGCAGGCGATCGAGCTGATGCCGTTCCTGGCCGACGCCGAGATCCGCTACGGGATCAATGGCTTGCTCTCACTCACACCCGACGCCATGCCCCTCGTGGGCGAGACCGAGGTACGGGGCGTGTGGTCATGTGCCGCCATCTGGATCAAGGAGGGCCCGGGAACCGGTCGGGCCCTGGCGGAGTGGATGACACAGGGCTACCCGGAGATCGACCCCCATGCCTCCGACGTGGCCCGCTTCTACGACAACCAGCGCACCGAGGAGCACATCCTCGCCAGGTGCGCCGAGCACTTCAACAAGACCTACGGCATCGTCCACCCTCGCGAGCAGTGGGCCAGCCGGCGGGATGTTCGTCTGAGCCCGTTCCACGCCCGGACCCAGGGCCTGGGTGCGGTCTACTTCGAGGCGGGCAACTGGGAGCGGCCGCACTGGTACGAGTCGAACCGACCCCTGCTAGAGACGTACGCCGATCGGATCACGGACCGGCCTCACGAGTGGGACTGCCGCTGGTGGTCTCCGATCCAGGTAGCGGAGCATCTGGCGATGCGAGACGGTGTGGGGATGGTCGACGTGAGCGCATTCTCCATATTCGAGGTGGGCGGGCCCGGGGTGGTCGACTACATCGAGATGATGACGGTCAACAAGTGCGACGTCGACGTGGGCCGGTCCGTCTACACCCCGTTGCTCACGCCCGAGGGCGGGTTCAAGGCAGACCTCACCCTGATCCGCCTGGCAGAGGACCGGTATCGCATCATCAGCGGGGGTTTCGACGGACCCCGCGACAGCCACTGGTTCCGCAAGCATCTCCCCGCGGACGGCTCGGTCACCTTCGTCGATCGCACCTCCGAGATCTGCACGGTGGGTCTGTGGGGCCCGAGGGCAGGCGAGGTCATGGCACGGCTCACCGCGGACGATCTCTCCGACTCGTCCCTTCCCTACGGCTGGAGCACTGAGACCATGATCGGTTCGATTCCGGTGCGACTGCTGCGGATCTCCTATGTAGGGGAGTACGGCTGGGAGATCTACGCCGACATGACCGACGGCGAGGCCCTGTGGGATGCGATCTGGGGGGCCGGCCAGGAGTCGGGCATCGTCGCTGTCGGTGCCGGTGTCTACGGGACTTCGGGAAGACTGGAGAAGGGCTACCGATTGATGGGCGCCGAGTTGGAGTCGGAGTACAACCCGGTGGAGGCCGGTCTCGACCGCCCCCGGGTCAAGGACGCAGACTTCATCGGGAAGGAGGCCTACCTCAAGGCCAGAAGCGAGACCCCTGCGGCGATCATGTGCACCTTGACCGTCGAGGATCACATGTCCGCATCGGGTGTCCCCCGATTCCCCACCGGGGGCAACGAGCCCATCCTCGATCTCGAGGGCAATCGCATCGTCGATGCCAAGGGCAGAGTGTCCCGGGTCACCAGCGCAGGCGCCGGCCCCTCGGTCGGCAGGTTCCTCCTCATGGCCTATCTGCCCCCCGAGCATGCCGTGGTGGGCACCGACCTCAAGGTGATGTACATGAACGAGCTGTTCCCGGTGAAGGTGGCCGTGGCCGGAAGCACACCCATGTTCGATCCTTCCAATGCCCGGATGAAGGGCTGACCCCTTGCGGATCCTCGTCTGTGTGAAGCGGGTTCCCGCACCGGGAGCCCGGATCGTACTCACCGGCGACGCACGTGCCATCGACACCAACCTGCTGTCGTTCACGGTCAGCCCGCACGAGGAGTGCGCCGTCGAGGAGGCAGTGCGACTCACGGAGAGAGAGGGCGGTTCGGTGACGGTCATGACCCTGGGAGAACCGGCCGCCGAGGAGCAGCTGCGTTCGGCGCTCGCAGTCGGAGCCCACAGTGCCGTGCTCCTCCCGACCAACGGCGAGGACTGGGACCCGCTGTCGACCTCGGCGGCATTGGCAGGGGCGGTCGAGCAGCTCGAAACCGACGGTGTCTTCGATCTGATCCTGTTTGGCAACGAGTCTGCGGACGCCGGGGGTTATCAGGTGGGGATCAGGGTGGCCCACACGTTGGGCCGGCCCATCGTCGTCGGGGTGAAGGGGATCGCGCCCGAAGGCGACGGGTTCCGGCTGCGGAGACCCACCGCATCCGGCTCTGAGGTCTATCGGGTTTCTTCGCCCGCGGTGGTGGCCGTCAAGGAGGGCATCAACCTCCCTCGCTATCCGACGCTCAAGGGCCGCCTCAACGCCAAGAAGGCCGAGATCCGGAGCCTCACGATGGAGCGTGTTCGCAGTGGCCAGACAATGGTCCGATTCGCCGCACCCGAGGCAAAGGTCAGCCAGACATCGATCCTCGGCACGGGGCCGGGGGCCGCACCCGCGGTAGTCGACCTGCTCGAGGAACTGCAGGTGCTGTCCACATGATCCTGGTGCTCATCACCCACGATCGGGGTCAGGTCGAGGAGAGCACGCTCCAAGGTGTGACGTTCGCCCGATCGCTCCAGGAGCCGGTGCACGCCGTGTCCATCGGGGCCGTCATCGATGGGCTCGGAGAACATGGGGTCGAGGTCCAGCATGTGATCAACCACCCTGGTCTGGACGACTACGGCCCCACTGCCTGGGGCGAGGCCCTCGCCCAGCTGACCGTGCTCGAGATGCCGACGGCTGTGGTGGCGACGGGCACCGAGCGTGGCAATGAGGTGATGGCCCACCTGGGTGCGATCACCGGGTATCCCATGGTGGCCAACTGCGTTTCAGTCGATCCGAGCGGCGCGCTGTGGAGCGTGGTGCGGACCAGGTGGGGTGGGTCTCTCCTCGAAGAGGCGACCCTGGAGGCCCCCGTGAAGCTGCTCACGGTCACCGAGCACAGCCACCAGGCGACACCCGCCGTCACCCCGCGAGCGGCGACGGTCAGCGAGTTCCTCCCCGATCTGGTGGACGCGCACCTGACGACCAAGGTGGTGGACCGTGAGGAGACAGCCCAGGGTGTCACCCTGGCAACCGCCCCGGTCGTAGTCAGCGGTGGGCGAGGCGTGGGTGGGCCCGAAGGGTTCGCTCCCCTGGAGGAGCTGGCGGCGCTCCTCGGCGGTGCCGTCGGCTGTTCCCGCGTCGTCACCAACAACGGCTGGCGCCCACACTCCGATCAGGTCGGTCAGACCGGGACGGTGGTGGCGCCCGACCTGTACATCGCATGCGGGATCAGCGGCGCCATCCAGCACTGGGTGGGGATGATGGCGTCCAAGACGATCCTCGCCATCAACACCGACGCCGAGGCGCCGATGGTAACCAAAGCCCACTATGCGGTCCTCGGTGATCTGACCGAGGTCGTGCCCGCCATCGTCGAGGAACTAAAGGCCCGGCGCAGGGCATGAGACCCCTCGAATCCCTTGGCTGGTTGCTGTTTCTCGTGAGCAGCGTGCTCTTCCTGGTGTCGGGTTTCATAGCCGGCGACCCCTGGGCGATCTCAGGCAGTGGGGCATTCCTCGCCGGAGTGGTAGTGATCTGGTTCACATTGTCGCGGGACGGCTAACCTCTGAGAACGGCCCCCGAACCGGTCGCAACCCATACCGAGCGACGTCGGGGGGCGCTTCTCGTGCTCGCCGGCGGTCTGTTGTGGAGCACCACATCGCTCGGAGTCAGACTCATGGATTCGGCCACGGCCTCCCAGGTCGTGTTCTGGAGGGCGCTGGTCCAGTTGGCCGTGCTCTCGCCTGTCGTGTTGGTCAGGTATCGGGGTCGGATCGCCCAGCCGTTCCGCGACATGGGTTGGAATGGCGTGCTCGGAGCGATGGCGCTGGCGGTCTCCTATCTGAGCGGGATCAACTCGCTCAATCTCACCTCGGTGGGGAACGCCATGTTCGTCATCAGCACCGCCCCCCTCATGACGGGTCTCCTCGCTCACGTCGTGCTGAAGGAGAGGCTCAAGGGGACGACCTGGTTCGCCATGGCCCTCGCCACGGGCGGGGTCGGCGTCATGGCCGTCGCCGCCATGGACGCCGGCCAGCTTACGGGCACGCTGGTGGCGGCCGTGTCCGCTCTCACCTACGCCATATTCACCGTCAGTCTCAGGCGGCAGCGAACGGCCGACATGCTTCCACTGCTGGTCCTGGGGGGAGTCTTCGCCGCCGTTCTCGCCCTTCTCGTCTCGAACGGGGTCAGGATTCCGAAACACGACCTGCTGATCACCCTGTACCTCGGGTCGATCCCGATGGCGCTCGGTCTCTTCCTCTACACCTCTGGTGCCAGAACCCTCAACGCTGCGGAGCTGCCGCTGATCGCCATGGTCGAGGTGGTGCTGGCCCCGTTCTGGGTGTGGTTGTTCCTCGGGGAGACCCTGTCTCCGGGGACAATCCTCGGAGGTGTGATCGTGCTCGGTGCGGTGGTGATTCAGGCCGTTGCTGGCTTCCGCAGGGAGCGTGTGCCCCTCGGCCTGAGCGCCGGCAGTTAGCTGGGTAGGCTTCGCCCATGGCCGACCTCCGATTCGGGACGTTCCTGGCTCCGAATATGCTCCCGGTATATCGGGGCATTGCCGACGTGGTGGGGGACCGCTTGGGGCTGACCACCGCGTTGGTCGTCGAGACGGACTACGAGAACTGCCGGAACGATATCAACGACGTCTGTTTCGTCTGCCTCCCCTACGTTCACTCCGAGCGTGAAGGCATCACTCCGGCGATTCCGCTTGCGGCCCCCGTCCTCCAGGGTGAGCGCTATGGGGCGCGACCCATCTACTTCTCCGATGTCATCGTCCACAAGGACAACCCGGCCGGTTCGTTCCTGGACCTCCGTGGTCAGAGCTGGTCCTTCAACGAGCCGTTGTCACAGTCGGGCTATGGGATAACCAGATATCACCTGGTGTCGATCGGCGAGACCGACGGGTTCTTCTCCGAGGTGATCGAGGCCGGGTCTCATGAGGCGTCGATTCGTATGGTTGCCGCCGGCGACGTCGACGCCTCGGTCATCGACAGCCAGGTGTTGGCGATCGAGATGCGTGAGCACCCGGAGGTCACCGGGAACTTGAAGGTGATCGATGTCTTGGGACCATCGACCATCGAGCCGGTGGCGGTCTCCAAGCGCTTCGATCGGGCATTCCGGGAGCAGGTGCGCCAGGTCCTGGTGGGTTTCCACGAGCAGCCGGGGGGTCGGGAGATCCTCGACCTGGGCATGGTGGAGCCGTGGGTGCCGATCGAGCCGTCGGATTACGACGACATCCGACAGATGCTCGAAGCCTGTGAACGGGCCGGGTTCATGGAGATCCGTTAGCGCCACTGGTCGGCATCCGCTAGTCGGCGGTCCAACCTTCGGTCTGCACCAGGCTTCGAAGTCGGTCCTGGGAGTACTCCGAGTCGAGACGGGCTGCGGCCGCCTGGACCTCGGCCTCCAGGTCAGGCCCGCAGGTGGTGGCCACCTCACGCCATTCGGCGACGTAGTCATCGATGTCGGTCTTCCCGGCTTTGGTGGCGGCGGCGTCGACGGCCATCATGAATCGCTCCGGGAGGACCCACGAGGCGCGTTCTCGCCCAGAGCGCGCCTTGACCTGGGCCGGAATGTCCCGCCAGAAGATGACCGTGAGTGTTGGCTCCGAGTCCCGACTGCGGCGAGCGGATGTCATCAGTCACTCCTCAGAAAGGCCCGACGATGTTGCCCTCTTGGTCGATGTCGACCCGGGCATCCTGGCCACGCGCTCCGTGGTGGGTGCCGGGAACGGCAGCGACCGCTCATGCGGCCACCGGGTGGACCCTGGCCTTGGTGTTGGCATACGGGAGGAGCTCGGACTCTCGAGACCATGCTCGATGGCGACGTCCTCGATGGGCCGGGTGGTGGCGGCGGAGGCGATCTCGAGATCACCGGGGAAGCTCAGCTGCGCTCCTCTCAACGACGGGGGACCTCGGTGCTGTCGGATGGTACACGGACCGCCCAATGGCACAGCCTCGATGACGGTCTGCGAGCCTAGGGTTTCCACGCCGTGCGCAGCCGGGTCCGGGCCTGGCTTCGAAACACAAACGGTGATGGCGGACGCCATGCCGGGGCGTACGGCTAGTTTGCCGTCGACTCAGTTACGAGGGGACCCGTGAAGACCGAATACCGTGTCGTGATAATCGGAGGGGGCGTGGTTGGCGCCAGCGTCGCCTATCACCTCACCCAACTGGGCTGGAGGGATGTCGCGATCGTGGAGAGGTCGGTCCTCACCGCCGGGTCATCCTGGCACGCCGCCGGTGGCTTCCATGCCCTCAACGCCGACCCCAACATCGCCGCCCTCCAGGCCTACACCATCGATCTTCTCGGCAAGATCGGTGACGAGTCCGGCATCGACGTCAAGATGCACATGCACGGTGGGATCTCCTTCGCCTCCGCCCCCGAGCGGTGGGAGTGGCTTCAAGCCACCTACCGGGTCTATCAGACGATGGGGATCGAAGACTGCCGGTTGATCGAGCCGGACGAGATCGCCGAGCGATGTCCCATCATCAACATCGACGGCGTCTACGGCGGATTGTGGGCCGACCGCGAGGGCTACATCGACTGTTCGGCGGTGGTTCACGCCTATGCCAGGGCGGCGCGGAACCGGGGCGCCGACGTCGTCGAGCACAACCGGGTCCTCGAGCTCAGTCAGCGATCCGACGGGTCCTGGGACGTGGTCACCGAGCGGGGGAACATCCATGCTGAGCACGTGGTCAACGCCGCCGGGCTCTGGGCCAAACAGGTCGCTCGCATGGTCGGCTGGGAGGCCCCGGTGAGCCCGCTCGCCCATCACTACCTGGTGACCGAGGCGATCCCGGAGCTCGAGGCTCTGGACACCGAGATCCCGATGATGATCGACCTCGAGGGCTTCACCTACATGCGACCGGAGCTGAAGGGCGTGCTGGTGGGCATCTACGAGGTCAACCATCGCCATTGGAGCATGGACGGAGCCCCCTGGTCCTACGGGATCGAGCTGCTGCCACCCGATCTCGAACGTCTCGAGAGCGAGCTGACCATGGCAATGCACCGCTACCCGGTCCTCGAAGGCACCGGGATCAGCCGCTGGGTCAACGGGGCCTTCACCTTCTCCCCTGACGGCAACCCCCTGGTGGGGCCGGTTCCCGGTATCAAGAACTACTGGTCGGCGTGCGGGGTCATGGCCGGGTTCCTTCAGGGAGGTGGCGTCGGCAAGTCGCTGGCGGAGTGGATGGTCGAGGGTGAGCCGGAGGAGGACATCTTCGGGATGGATGTCGCCCGCTTTGGCGACTACGCCGGCAACCGGCAGTACATCAAGGCGAAGACCGGGCAGTTCTACTCCCGTCGCTTCGTCATGACCTACCCCAACGAGCAGCTCTGGGAGGGTCGACCGCTGCGGACCTCGCCCGCCTACGACGCCATGACCGAGGCTGGGGCGTGCTGGGGGGAGATGTACGGGCTGGAGGTCCCCATCTACTTCGCTCCGCAGGGTTTCCAGGAGGCGCCGAGTCTGCGGCGGTCCAATGCGTTCGACATCGTCGGCGAGGAGTGCCGCCAGGTGAGACGTGGCGTCGGAATCGTCGACATCACCGGATTCTCTCGGTACCAGGTCGGCGGCCCCGAGGCGGAGCGGTGGCTCGACCGCTTGCTGGCCGCACCCTTGCCCCCGCCCGGTCGGATCAGGTTGTCACCGATGCTGGGCCACGACGGCCGGCTCAAGGGAGATCTCACCGTCCTCAATTGGGGTGATGGCACCTATTGGATCATGGGCTCCTACTACCTGCGGGCCTGGCACATGCGCTGGTTCAACGACCACATGGAGGATGGCGTCGAAGTGCGCGACATCTCCGATGCGGTCGTCGGCTTCGGTCTCTCCGGCCCACGCTCCCGGGAGCTGTTGGGACTGGTCACCCATGACGACGTCACCAGCGACGGGTTCCGGTTCATGCAGTGTCGAACCATGGACGTCGGGCTGGTTCGCGCCCGCGTGGGGCGCATCTCGGTGACCGGTGAGCTCGGGTATGAGATCCACTGCTCGGCAGCGGAGCACGGTCGGCTGCGCAAGGTCCTCGTCGAGGCCGGTCGTCAGGTGGGTGCCGTCGAATACGGGTTCAACGCCATGGGATCGCTGCGCATGGAGAAGAGCTTTGGCATCTGGTCGAAGGAGTTCCGCCAGGAGTACACCCCAGGGATGACCGGCATGGATCGCTGGATCGACTGGTCGAAGGACTTCGTCGGCGCCGAAGCGGCACACCGCGAGAGGGAGGGGCCCGGGCCGTCCCTCAGACAGGTGACGCTGGAGATCGACACGGTCGATGCCGATGCCGACGGGTACGAGCCGGTGTGGGGTGACGGGGAGCGGGTCGGTTACATCACATCGGGGGAGTACGGGCACGTGGTGGAGAAGAGCCTGGCGATGGCGTTGATCGCTCCGGAGCTGGCCCTACCCGGGACCGAGCTGAGCACCCACATCGTCGGTGTGGAGTATCCGGCTCGGGTGATCGAGCCGTCACCATACGACCCGTCAGGGTCGGCGATGCGGCTCTGACGACGTGTGGTGTGCGCACGTGTGCGCTCAGCGCACAGCACCGGACATCAGAGCGAGCGCCCCTAGAAGTTGGTCGCCAGCCCGCCTTCAGCCTCACGTCGGTCGATGAACTCGCGCAGCTCCTCATCGACCGCCGGGTCGAGCTCGGGTTGGACGTACCCAGCCAGCAGCTCGTCGACCAGCTCGATGATCCGGGACTTGGCCTCGGGTTTTCCTGCCTCTTCCCAGGTCTCGTAGTTGCGCCAGTCCGAGATCAGAGGCCGGTAGAAGGCGGTTCGATACCGCTCCAGGGTGTGCTGGGTGCCGAAGAAGTGGCCACCGGGGCCGACGTCACGGATGGCATCCAGGGCCAGGGCGTCACTGCTGAAGTCGACCGGCTCGAGGAAGGTCTGCACCATGGCGCAGAGGTCTGCGTCGAGCGCCATCTTCTCATAGGAGGCCCGCAGGCCTCCCTCCATCCAGCCCAGGGCATGGACCAGGACGTGCGCCCCTCCCATCACCGCTCCCCAGAGGGAGAAGACCGACTCGTAGGCAGCCTGGGCGTCGATGGCATTGGCGGCGTTGACACCCGACGAGCGGTAGGGGATGCCGTATCTGCGGGTCAGTTGCCCGGTGATGATGGTGGTCTGCATGGCTTCTGGTGTGCCGAAGGCGGGGGCACCGCTCTGCATGTCCACGTTCGAGGTGAAGCCGCCGTAGATCACCGGGGACCCGGGACGGGCAACCTGGGTGAGGGCGATGCCCGCCAGGGCCTCGGCGTTGTGCTGGCTGATCGCACCCGCCGGGCTCACCGGCGCCATGGCGCCCATCAGGGTGAACGGAGTGACACAGACGATCTGGTTCCGGGAGGCGAACTCCATCATCCCCTGGGTCATCGGGGTGTCGTAGACCAAAGGTGAGTTGGCGTTGACGATGGTCCAGATCGACGGCTCACGTTGGACGGTCTCCTCGTCCACCTGTCTGGCGATCTTGACCAGCTCGAGGCTGTCCCGGTTCATCATCCGACCCAGGCTGTAGGCCTCGAAACCCCGGTCGCTGAGGGTGAGGAAGTCGTATCCCGCCTCGAGATGGCGGATCGACGGGTGGATGTCGATCGGCTCCACCGGATAGCCCGGCCACAGGTGGACCGTGTTGATGGTGTGCCCGAGTTTGAGCAGTCTTTGGAAGTCGGCGCGGTTACCCGCCCGTCTTCCACCCGTCTCGTCGCTGACGTTGGGGGCGCTGGCCACAGCACCGAACGCCACCCAGTCGCCGCCGATACGCACGTTTCTCTCGGGATTGCGGGCGTGGAAGGTGAACTCGGATGGGGCGGTCGTGATCACCTCCTCGACGAACTCGGGATCGAACCGGACCATCTCGTCGTCGACCACGACACCGCCTGTTCCGTTGAGCAGTTCTCGTGCCTCGGGATCTAGGAACTTGACGCCTATGTCTCTGAGGATCAGCAGCGACGTCTGGTGTATCGCTTCGATCTGGTCCTCGGCCACCAGGTCGGTGGGGGCGAACTGCCTCCGTGGCTGTTTCCACGCGATCTGGGCGACACCGGTGGCGCGCTCGGAACGCTCTCGTCGCCCCCGTCTCGAGCCTCGGTCGGCGGGTTCTGTCGTCATCTCAGGGAGCCAACCTGTCGAGACCGAACTCCTCACCGGCGTCGAGCAGCGTGGCCGTCATGTATCGCGCAAAGGAGCGTGAGGGGAGAAGCAGGTAGGTGAGCAGGCCGCCTTGGTCGTCTCTGACGATCTCGGTGGCCACCCCGGCGACCAGGGTCCGGGCTCCGTGACGGTTGGGGAATGCGGTCTCGGAGAAGTCGAGGGCGCAGATCTTGTTCAGGAGACGAGGGGCGTCATCACCGGTGAGCCTGAACATGGCACGGACCGAGGTGAGATCGACCACCTCGCCGGGCGGTCGGTCGCCGAGGAGGGTCCACTCCCCGGGACTGACCGACCACGACAACCCACCGGGATCGGCAAATGTCCGCCATTTGGGCTCGTGGCTGAGGTCGATGAGGTTGAGCTCAGCCATGGAGCCTGCTCCCATCGGGGTCGAAGTGAGCGTGGTGCTCCATCACCCGGGCCGCGATGGAGGCGCCGTCGGGGAGTCGGATGGTGAGCTCCTGGCCGGGATGCGCCAGCTTCCCCGCCACCTGACCGAGACAGATCGACCGGCCCAGCGTCGGCGACATCCGGCTCGAGGTGATCCGACCAACGATCCCGGACCGGTCGATGATTTGACTCGCCTCTGCCGGCACGATCGCCGGATCCTCGGTCCGGATCGCCACCAGACGCGGGTAGTCCGGCCGGGTCTTCTGGAACCCCAGCTCCGGTCGACCGGCGAAGTCGGCCTTGTCCAACCTGATCATGCGGTCTACGCCGAACCCGTAGGCCTGGCTCAACCCGTCGCTGTCCTGACCGACGATGAAGTGACCCTTCTCGAGCCGCATGATTCGTTGTGCCTCGAGACCGAATGGTCGCAGCCCGAGGTCCGTCCCCGCCGCCAAGAGCGCCTCCCAGACCTCTAGACCATGGTTGGCAGGGGCATGGACCTCGAACGACAGCTCACCGGTGAAGCCGATGCGCCACACGAAGCAGTCGGGGACCCCGGCGAACGTCCCGGTCCGCACCTCCATGTACCCGAAGGCTTCAGGACGGACGTCGATGTCGGTGACGCGCCTCACCAATTCGCGGGACCGGGGGCCGGCGACGTTGATCGACGCCCAACCGTCGGTGACCGCCGTCATCTGAACGTCCCACTCTGGGAACCCGGTCTGGAGCCAGTCGTCCAGCCAGTTCCACACCGTGGCCGCACCCGAGGACGTGGTGGTCATCATGTACCGGCGCTCGTCGAGACGGCCGGTGACACCGTCATCGAGGATCACACCGTCCTCGGTACACATCAAGCCATACCGGACCTTCCCCACGCCCAAGCCGAACCATCGGTTGACGTAGACGAAGTCGAGCAGGCTGGGGACATCCACCCCGCGTAGGTCGATCTTCCCCAGCGGGCTGACATCGATCATGCCGACGTTGTTCCTCACGTTTCTGACCTCGTCGGCCGGGTCGCCGTAGTGATCGGGCCTCACCCACTGCCCCGCCTGGATGGGGACCGCCCCGTGCGCCTCGTGCCAGTCCTGAAGCGGGGAGTATCGCACCGCCTCGTACTGGCGCCCGGCCAGCGTGCCCAATCGAATCGGGGCGTAGGGGGGGCGCCAGGTTGTGGTGGAGCCCTCGAGGAGGTCGATGCCGCTGGCTTCGCCGTGGACCGCCAGCGCATTGACCGCCTCGACCTTGCCCTGAAGCGGACCCATCCCCACCGTGGTGTATCGCTTGGCGAGCTCCAACGAGTCGTAACCCTCCTCCGCCGCGGCAAGCAGGTCCTTGGAGGTGACGTCCTCGGAGAAGTCGACAAAGCCGTGGGTCGCAGACCGGTACATCTCGGGATGGCTGCCCGGCTTCAGGGCTGGCACCGCACGCGGCAGGTCACCGCCGGCACGTCGAGCAGCCTCGGCACCGGTGGCGGTGCCGTGGTCGATCAGCTCCCCGGTTGTGCCGTTGCCCACCATACCCCCGGTCGCCATCACATTGTCGGGGAGTGTTGTCGGGAGATGCCTGGCCGCCTCGGGGTGGTAGACCGGCTTGTCGCCGGCCATGTCGCCCAGGGCGGTGGGAGTGGTCCAACCGGTGGCCGTGACGAGAAGGTCGACCCGATGGGTGCGTCCCAACGTGTCGGTGACCCGTCTCAGCCGCTCTCCGCCCTCCGCTTCGAGAACCGTCTCCCCTCTCCGAGCGTCGAGGACGGCGACGATCTCGACCTCTGCCTCCTCGAGATCGGCGACGGCTGCATCACCCGACTCGTTGGCGCTGAGGATCACGGCACGGTCACCCGGCTTCACCCGGTAGAGATTGATCAACCGACGCACCGCGGTCGAGAGCATCACCCCCGGGAGGTCGTTGCCTGCGAATACGTAGGGTCGCTCCAGGGTCCCGGCCGCCACGACGAGGGTCCCGACCCGGGCCATGATGAGTCGCTCGTCGACGTGCTCATGGCTGCGCTGGACCACGGGGACCCAGTTGTGATCGAACCTTGCGGTGACCACGGAGTCGGTCAACACCTCGATGTTCGGCGTGGCGGACACCTCGGCCCGCAGCCCTTCGAGGGCGGCGAGATCGGCGGTGTCTCCGAAGCGGAGATGGCCCCCGAGACTGCGCTCCTCCTCGACCAGCATCACCGTCGCTCCCTCAGCAGCGGCGGCGATGGCGGCCGCCATACCCGCCGGGCCACCCCCGGCCACCAGCACGTCGACGTGGGCGTAGCGATGGTCAAACCGACCGGGTTGGTGGTCGATGCTCACCGTCCCGCCGGCGGCGAAGCGGGAGAGCACGCGGGAGTACCAGGGCCACAGCGATCGGGGCGACATGAAGGTCTTGTAGTAGAAGCCGGGGGAGAGGAAGCGGCCGAGCATCCGGTTGGCCGCCTTGAGGTCGAAGTCGAGTGAGGGCCATGTGTTCTGGGAGCGGACCTCCATCCCTTCCTCGAGCACCCGGTGGGCGGCTCTCACGTTCGGGTCGTTACCGACTTGCACCATGCAGTTCGGGTCGTGATACGTGGCCGTGAGGAGACCCCGGTGCCGGTGGTACTTGTAGCTGCGGGAGAAGACCCTGACCCCGCTCGCCGCCAGTGCCGAGACGATGCTGTCACCGGCGAAGCCCTCGAAGCGCCTGCCGTTCCAGGTGAATCCGACGGGACTGCTGCGGTCGATCACCTCACCGGGGCGGGGGCCGAGCCGGTACCCGTTCATGGTTGGTCCTGGTAGTCGCGGACAGAGCGGATCTGGTTGGAGTCGAGGTTCCGCTCGATGACGAGGAAGCGGCGGCACCCCGAGACATGGAACCAACGCTCGGTCTGCCACCCGCCGGCGTTGGTCCGCAGATACAGATAGCTGCGCCACGTCTCCGGTGCGGCATCGGGCTCGGGGCGGGGAACCCGCTCTCCGTTGAAGGTGAACTCGTCGGAGTTGCGCGGGCCGCAGTGGGGACATTCGATCAGCAGCATCTCAGTGGCCGACTGCGGCCGCTCCCTTCTCGGCGGTGAGTGTCCCGGCCGTGAACCGACCGAGCCCGAATGACTCGATCAGGGGGCCGGGTCGCCCCCCGTTGGCGATCATCTCGGCCACCGTCTCCCCGGCCACCGGGCCCGCCTTGAAGCCATAGGTGCCCCACCCGACATCGACGAAGAAGCCGTCGACCGGTGTCGGGCCGATGATGGGCCCGAAGTCGGGGGTCATGTCGCACAACCCCGCCCACTGGCGGAGGAGACGCATCTTGGCGATCGAGGGCATCAGTTCCAGGACGTGGGTGGCGAGCCCGGTGGTGAACTCCAGCGAGCCCCGTGTCGAGTAGGAGGCGAAGGGATCGACGCTGGCGCCGAACACCAACTCACCGCGGGCAGTCTGGCTGACATAGGTGTGCAGGCTGCCGGAGACGATCACAGGGTGGAGGAACTTCTTCACCGGCTCGGTCACCGCCGCCTGGAGCGGTCTGGTGACGATGGGAAGACGGACCCCTGCCATGGCCGAGACGAGGGACGACCAACCTGCGGTGCAGTTGATCACGATCTTTGTGGCGATCGGTCCTCGGCTGGTCCGGACCCCGGTCACCCGGCCCCGGGCCACGTCGATCCCGGTGAGCTCGGTCCCCTGATGGATGTGGGCGCCATGGGCGGACGCCCCTCTGGCGTAACCCCATACCACGGCGTCATGACGGACAATCCCCCCCGGGGGGTGCCACAGGGCGCCAAGGATGGGATAGCGCGGGCGATCGCTGACGTCGAGGAAGGGAGCCAGCTTCCGGATCTCGGCGGGGAAGACGACCTCGGAGTCGATCCCCTCCAGTTTGTTGACCTCGGCCCTCCAGCGCATGGTGCGCAAGGAAGCGTCGGAGTGCGCCAGTGTGAGATGACCCCGCTGCTCGAACATGACATTGAAGTTGAGGTCCTTCGCCAGCCGCTCGTAGAGCTTCACCGATCGGTCATAGAAGCGTGCGCCCTCGGGGGTGAGGTAGTTGGAGCGGACAATCGCCGTGTTGCGGCCCGAACCACCACTGCCGATGTATGACTTCTCGACCACGGCGACATCGGTGATCCCGTGGTTGCGGGCGAGGTAGTAGGCGGTGGCGAGCCCGTGGACCCCGCCCCCGACGATCACGACGTCGTATGAGGGCCTGAGGTCATGGTGCTCCCATGCCCGTGGCCACGGCCTCATCGACAGACCACGGGTGAACAGTCTCCATGCGGAGTAACGAGTGCGAATCGGGCGGCTCACCTGACGACGGGAGAGTAGATGGACGTGAACCCTGTCGCGTTCGGGCCCGAGGGGTGGGTCCCCGGTCGTCGCGCTGGGCGCGCCTCGGTGTTGGGATAACCTTGGCGGTATGAGTGACATCCCTCGCTTTGACGCCATCATCATCGGTGCCGGGATCATCGGGTCCAACCTCGGTTTCGAACTGTCCAAGGCGGGTTACAAGACGCTCAACATCGACAAGCTGCCCGCTGCCGGTTATGGATCCACCTCCAACTCGTGTGCCATCGTGCGCTGCCACTACTCCACGTGGGCCGGGGTGGCAATGGCATACGAGGGGTTTCTCTACTGGAAGGAGTGGGAAGACTATCTCGAGGTCGCCGACGAGCGAGGCAGTGCCGGCTTCATCCAGTGTGGCGCCGTGTATCTCGGCAACAACGACCGCTACGAAGGGAAAGTCCTCCCGTTGTTCGACGAGTTGGGGATCGCCTACGAGAGGTGGGATGTCGACGCCCTTGAGAAGAGGCTTCCCGGGATCGATACCGGCGAGCACTCACCCCCGAAACGACCAGAAGATGACGCCTTCTGGCAGGAGCCGGCAACCCAGATCACGAGCGCCGTCTACACACCGATCTCCGGCTACATCACCGACCCACAGCTGGCCACCCACAACCTGCAGCGTGCCGCCGAGGCAAAAGGTGCCGATTTCTGGTTCAGGAGCGAGGCGGTCGCCATCCGCAAGGAAGGTGGTCGGGTCGCCGGTGTCGACCTCGCCGACGGCCGCACGGTGGACGCACCGATCGTGGTCAATGTCGCCGGGCCGCACTCGTTTGTCATCAACGACATGGCCGGGGTCACCGAGACCATGAACATCAAGACCCGCGCCCTACGGCACGAGGTCCACCACGTCCCCTCGCCCGCAGGGATGGACTTCGAGCACGACGGGATGCTGGTCGGCGACGACGACCTGGGCACCTACTTCCGTCCCGAGGTCGCCAATCACATTCTGGTGGGGAGTCAGGATCCCGACTGCGACCCCCAGGTCTGGGTCGAGAACCCCGATGTCTACGACCGGAACATCGGCGACGACCAGTGGAGGGCGCAGGTGTTGCGTCTTGCCCGCCGGCTCCCGGCGCTGGGAGTGCCGAGCGCAAAGAAGGGGGTGGTCGATCTCTACGACGTCAGTGACGACTGGATCCCGATCTACGACAAGACCGATCTCCCCGGCTTCTACGTCATGATCGGGACCAGCGGCAACCAGTTCAAGAACTGTCACGTGGCCGCCTACTGCATGACGAAGCTGATCGGCGCCGTCGAGGCGGGGCAGCACCACGACACCGACCCGGTCAAGGTGGTCATGCCTCACACCGGGTGGGAGATGGACATGTCGGCCTTCAGCCGCAATCGCGAGATCAACAACGCCTCCAGCTTCAGTGTGTTGGGGTGAGGAGGCGCCGCTGAACGGAGGGCACCCGTCTCATCGCCAGATCGAGACCGCCGTCGCCGCCGGCGACCTCGATGCCCTCGATAGCGAGGTAGGCGGCGTCAGCCAAGGCGGCGGATCGGGCTGGAACGCAGCCATGCCCGCCATGGTGGCGGCCCGGCGGGCCTCAGCTCGCCGCTGTCAGCACGGCATCGGCCATCGCCCGTGCGGCGACGCCAAGTCGGTCCCGGGTCCACCGGTGAGGCGCCTCGACGATCGAGACGAAGGCGCCCTGGGCGAACAGGAACAGCTGGTCGGCGGCCACGGAGGGCTCGGGGTGGCCGCACTGCTCGACCAGCTTCTCGAGCACCAGGCGAACCGACTCCTCGGCCTCGGCGAGCTGGCGCTGGACGTCACCCGTACGATCCGGCTCGGCGAGCACCGTCGCCCAGAACTGGCAGCGGAGCAGCTCGTCCTCGTCCCAATTCACCGCCGCCTCCACCACCAGCCTCAGGGCCTCGGCAGGCTGGTCGCCGGTCGACAGGGCGTCGAGCTCGGCCAGCCAGTCGTCGGTGAGGCGGTCGATGGCGTTGGCCAGCAACTCCGCCCGCGTCGGGATGTAGTTCGTGATTACGGTCGTCGAGGCGCCCAGCTCGGCGGCGACCGAGCGGATGGTCACGCCGCCGAGTCCCTTGCGGGTGGCGACGCGGAACGTCGCCTCGGCGATGTCGACCCGGCGTTGTGCGACGTCGACCTGGATCGGCATCAGCCCAGCGCCTCGTCGAGTGCTTCTTCGAACACCTGCAAGGTGGTCGCCGCATCCTCGTCGGAGTGTGCGGCCGACAGGAACCACGGCTCGAGCGCATCGGGGTTCGGCATGACGCCGCGCCGGATCATGCCCATGATCAGCCGTTCGTAGAGCGCCTCGTCGTGGTCGGCGACCTGCCGGTAGTCCGTCGGGCTTCCCTCGCCGAAGTGGAAGCCGAACATGGCAGGACGGCCGTGGACGGAGGAAGGCACGCCGCGGTAGGCGAGGATCTTCGCCGTTCCCTCCATGAGGGCGCCGCCGACCCTGGCGAGCTGCGCCATGGGCTCGCCGGTGAGCAGCTTCTCCACCGTCGCCCTGGCGGCGGATGCGCCAAGCGAGTTGCCGGAGTACGTGCCCGCCTGGACGATGCCGCCCTTCGCCCAGCCTTCCAGCACCTGATTGCGACCGGCGATCGCCGCCACCGGGACGCCATTGCCCAGAGCCTTGGCGAACGCCGAGACGTCGGGCACGACGCCGTAGACCTCGGCGGCGCCGCCCACGGCGATCCGAAAGCCGGTCTTCACCTCGTCGAAGATCAGGATCGCCCCGTGAGCGTCGCAGAGGTCGCGCAGACCGGCGAGGAACCCGGGCACCGGCTCGATCCCCATGGCGTTGCCCAGCATCGGCTCGACGAGGACCGCGGCAATGCGCCTGCCCTCGTCGGCGAACAGGCGCCGGGCAGCCTCGAGGTCGTTGTATGGAAGGACCTTGACCAGCGAGGTCACCAGGTCCGGCATGCCGGAGCTCATCGGGATCGGCACCGGCCGGTACGGCGAGCCGAAACTCTCCGAAGACTCGCTCGGCGTCGAGAACATCACGTAGTCGTGGGCGCCGTGATAGGTGCCCTCAAACTTGAGCACGAGGTCGCGACCCGTCATGCCGCGGGCAAGCCTGACGGCGTGCATCGTCGCCTCCGTCCCGGTGTTCGTGAAGCGGAGGCGCTCCACCCACGGCACCGCTCGCTTGACCGCCTCGGCGGCGAGGATCTCCCGTTCCTGGGTGAAGGCGAAGGTCACGCCCCCGGCGGCCGCTTCGGCGACCGCAGCCGTCACGTCGGGGTCGGCGTGGCCGAGGATCACCGGTCCGAACCCGCAGTGGTAGTCGATGTACCGCCGCCCGTCCGAGTCGTACACGTACGCGCCGTCGCCGCGGGCCAGCACCAGCGTCGCATCACGACCCCAGTAACGCCATCCGCTCGACACGCCGTTCACCATTGCGGCGTAGGCGCGCTCGAACCACTCTGCTGTCTTGGGTCCCTGGATGGTCATACCTGCTCCTCGATGGTCACGGTCTGCGTCACTGACGTCCTGCGTTCAATGCTTGGCGAGCCACCACATGGCGTCGGCGCGTCGCGCCGGTCGTCCCGTGTGCTCCTCGGCGGTGTCTGCGCTCGCCATCACCCTGAGAGCGGCGTTGATCCCGAGCCAGCGCAACGGCTCCGGCTCCCAGTTGCGGGTTCGCACGCCCACCCAGGGGAGCCGGGTGAGAGTGGTGGCGTGGCCGGTGATGAGATCGGCGAGGGTGCGCCCTGCCAGGTTGGCGGCGGCCACCCCCGACCCGACGTAGCCCCCCGCCCACCCGATGCCGGTGGTGCGGTCGATCCCGACGGTGGGCAGCCAGCCGCGGGCCACCCCGAGCACCCCACCCCAGCGGTGGGTGATGGCGACACCCTCGAGCTGGGGGAACACTTCGAGCAGTGCGGCGTGCACCGGGCGGAAGGTCGCCACTGGGAAGTCAGCGTTGGTGCGGATGTGCGATCCATAGTCGTATGGGGCGCCGCGACCCCCGAAGGCGATGCGGCCATCTGCGGTGCGCTGGCCGTAGATGACGAGATGACGGAGGTCGCCAAACGTCTGACGGTCGGCCAGCCCGATCTCGTCCCACAGACCGGCAGGGAGCGGCTCGGTGGCGAGCATGATCGAGTAGAGCGGGGCCAGCCTGCGGTGATGACCGGCCAGCTGGGAGGTGTAGCCCTCTGTGGCACGCACGATCACCGTGGCGGTGACCTCGACGCCGGCGATCGTCGTCACCCGGCCTGGGGCGAGGGTGGCGACGGCGGTGTGCTCGTAGATGGCGACACCCCGGCGCTCGACGGCGCCTGCCAGACCGAGGACGAGCGAGGCGGGCTGGATCGCCGCGGTGTGCGCCGACCACAGACCGCCGTGGAGACCTGGGCTCCTGGCGATGGCTCCCGCCTCGGTTGGGGAGAGCAGACGCAGCTCGTCCTCGCTCCAGCCGTAGCGTCTGGCCACGGCGACATCCTGCGTGGCCCTGGTGCGTTGCGCTTCGTTGCGGAGAAGCTCGACGCTGCCGCCCTTGTGGAAATCGCAGTTGATGTCCTCGGCGGCGACGACCTTGGCGACGACATCCACCGTCTCCCGCAGGGCGGCGGCGAACCGGCTTGTGGCTTCGAGACCCACCCGCCTCTCGAAGCGGGTGAGCCCACCGGCGAACCCGTCGTAACACCATCCGCCGTTGCGGCCGGAAGCGCCGAAACCGACATGGGCCCGCTCCAGGACGGCGATGCGCAGCGCCGGGTCGGCGACGGCGAGGGCGTAGGCCGTCCACAGGCCGGTGTAGCCGGCGCCGACGATCACGACATCGACGTCGATGTCGGTGCGCAGCGGCTGGCGGGTGGCGAGAGCGCTCTCGAGACCATCCCACCACAGGGGGCGGGGTGCGGCCGCGGCAAGCATTGGTGTGGTCACGTCGTGTACTATAACAGTGTAACGCAACAGTGTTGTATGAAAAGTGTCACCAGGGAGGCTCGTCGTGGTCGAGACCGTCAAGTTGTTCATCGCAGGGGAGTGGACGGAAGGGACCGGCGATGCGGTCCACCGGCTGATCTCGCCAGTGACAGGCGCCCACATCGCCGACATCCCGATCGCCAGCCGGGCCGATGTCGACCACGCCGTTGCGGCGGCGCAGACGGCGCAGGATGACTACCGCCACTGGTCGGCGATCGAGCGGGCCGAGCTCAACCACCGCATCGCCGCCGCCATCGAGCCCCTTATCGAGGAGATTGCCCGCACCCAGACCCTGGAGCAAGGCAAGCCGTACCACGAGGAGTCGCTCGGCGACATCACCGAGGCCAACACCTACTTCACCGAGTCGGCGGAAGACGTGAAGCGGTTGATGGGGAGCGTCATCCCCACCACCGATCGCAGCGTCAGGATGTTCACCTTCCGCCGCCCGGTCGGGGTGTGGGCGGCGATCACGCCGTGGAACTTCCCTGTCACCATCCCGCTCGAGTACCTCGGTCCTGGTCTCGCCACAGGCAACGCCGTGATCGTCAAGCCGCCGGTTCACACCGCATGGGCGCTGCTCGAGCTCGCCGAGGCGTTCAGCGTCGCAGGTGTCCCCAAGGGACTGGTGTCGATCATCCCCGGTGGGGCCGAGATCGGCGAGATGTTGGTCACGCATGACGGTGTCGATGCGATCGGGTTCACCGGCTCGTCGGCGACCGGGAGACGCATCATCTCCCAGATGGGCGTCAAGCGCTCCATCATGGAGATGTCGGGGAACGGACCCACCATCGTCACGGCAGATGGCAACATCGAGGCGGCCGCCGTGGCCGCGGTGTACGGGGCGTACTACAACGCCGGTCAGGTGTGCTGCGCCACCGAGCGGGTGATCGTTGTCGACTCGGTCCACGACGAGTTCATCGAGCGCTCGCTGGCGGCGGCCAAGGAGGTCCGCCTCGGCGACCCGTTTGCCGAGGGCACCAACATGGGCCCGCTCAACAACGAGCCGACGGCGGCGAAGATGGACCGCCACATCGCGGACGCCACCGAGAGGGGCGCCGAGGTGTTGACCGGCGGGGGTCGCGCCCCCGGGTACCCGACACGTCTCTACTACGACTTCACCCTGCTCGATCGGGTGCCTGAGGAGGCGGCGGTGGCCCAGGAGGAGTCGTTTGGACCGGTGCTGCCGGTGCTGACCGTAGCCGACGACGACGAGGCGGTGGCGATGGCCAACCGCACCAGGCTCGGGTTGCAGGCGGCGGTGTTCACCTCGAGCCTCGAGCGCGCCTTCTGGTACACCGACAGGATCCGCTCCGGCACCGTCATCGTCAACGACTCAACCGACTTCTGGGAGACCTTCCAGCCGTTTGGCGGCGCCGCAGGCACCGACACCGGCTGGGGCCGCGGCAGGGTCGAGGAGTTCACCGATCTACAGACCATGGTGATCAACCTGCGCAACGTGTAGCCGTCCCGGTGCTTCGGGCCGGCTGATACTGTTGCCGCCATGTCGTTCCCGGCGCCGGACCCAGAGCTGGCCGTCGAGCTGATCACCGCCAGGCGCAACCCTGCGCCGCTCCTCGCCGAGGCCGCCAGGCTGCGCAACGAGGGCAAGGGCCGCACCGTCACGTACAGCCGCAAGGTGTTTATCCCGCTCACCACCTTGTGCCGCGACACCTGCACCTACTGCACCTTTGCCAAGCCGCCTGGCGCCGGTGGCGAATACCTCGAGCCCCGAGACGTGCTGGCCATCGCCCTGGCGGGCGAGACGCACGGCTGCACCGAGGCCCTGTTCACGCTCGGCGATCGGCCGGAGGATCGGTGGCCGCAGGCCAGGGCGTTCCTCGATGCCCATGGATGCGCCGCCACCATCGACTACGTCAAGGCGATGAGCGAGCGGGTCGCCTCGGAGACGGCGTTGTTCCCCCACGCCAACCCCGGTGTGATGGACGACGCCGCCATCGCCGCACTCCGTCCATCGAACGTGAGCATGGGGCTCATGCTGGAGAACATCTCGCCTCGGCTCATGGAGCCGGGCCTGCCCCACCACGGGTGCCCGGACAAGGATCCCGGCGTGCGCGTTGCCACCATCGAAGCCGCAGGGCATCGACGGGTGCCGTTCACATCGGGCATCCTCGTCGGGATCGGGGAGACGCCGCGGGAGGTCGTCGACTCCCTGTTCGCCCTCGCCGCCCTCCACGCCCGCCACGGTCACCTCCAGGAGGTGATCGTGCAGAACTTCCGCGCCAAGGCCGATACCCCGAAGCGGCGTGACGCCGAGCCCACCGTTCAGTACCTGGCCCGGATCGTTGCCGCGGCTCGATGGATCCTCGGTGCCGAGATGAACGTGCAGGTGCCCCCCAACCTCACCAGGGATTTCGGTGTGTATCTCGAGGCAGGGATCAATGACTGGGGTGGGGTGTCGCCGCTCACCATCGACTGGGTCAACCCTGAGGCGCCGTGGCCGCACCTCGACCGGCTGCGGGCCGTCACCGAGGCGGCCGGCTTCACCCTGCGTCCCCGTCTCCCTGTCTACCCCGAGTACCTCACCGAGGAGTGGATCGACCCGGGTCTGCTCGCCAAGACCAGGGCGGCCACGGACGACGCCGGGTATGCCATCGCCCCGCAGCTGGTGGAGGCCGCCCGATGACCGAGGTCACCTTCCTGCGGGTGCGCCCGGCTGCGGCGGTGAACGAGCCGTGGGCGGCGACCCGGCGCCGCGAGGGCACGACGGCCGTCGAGATCGACCCGCTCACGGACCCTGACCGGGCCGCTGCGCTCGAGGGAGGGTTGCTCCCTGTGGCCACCACCTTGGAGTCGGCGGCGGCGGCATGGGTGCTCCCCACCGGCTCGGCACGGCGGGCGGCGGCGGCCGGTGTTCCCGGGTGGCGTCTCACCGTTGTCGACGACGGCGACCGGGCGGCTGTGCTCGACGCCGTCGCCCGCAGCGGTGCCGCCTTCCTGCGGACGGGTCGCAGCCGCGTCGCCGAGGCGGCCGACGTCGCCTCCCTGCCCGGTCTCGCCATTAGTGTCTCCGTCTTTGTCGACACCGTGGAAGACGCTGTCACCGCCGTCACCGCCGGCGCCACCGACCTCCTGCTGCGTGACTGGGACACAGAGCGCATCGGCTCGCTGCGGGAGGCGCTGGCACCCAACGCCCTCGTCGAGCGGACCGTCTTCCCGCTGCGGCTCTCGGTCGACGACGCCCGCCGCCACCTCGCCCCGGAGCTGTTCACCGTGTACCTCGGTCAGGTGGACGCCGCCGGCGCCGCTCGTCCCCGCACCCCATGGGCGCCGGGCAGGGATGTCCCTGCGCCGGTGCCGGTGCCGCGACTCTCGGCGGCGTGGGCCGACACGGCCTGGATCGACGACATGGCCGGTCATCGCCGTCATGTCGCCCCAGACGTCTCGGCCATTCTCGACCGCTCGCTCGCCGGAACCCCTCCAAGCCGCAACGAGATCGAGCGGCTGTTCCTCGCCCGTGGCGACGAGGTCGATGCCATCGCCGCCGTCGCCGATGAGCTGCGGCGCCGCACCAACGGCGACACGGTCACGTACATCGTCAACCGCAACATCAACTACACCAACCAGTGCTACTTCCGCTGCGGGTTCTGTGCGTTCTCCAAGGGACCACGGTCGCTCAACCTTCGCGAGGACCCGTACCTCATGACCATCCCCCAGGTGGTTGAGCGCAGCGTCGAGGCCTGGGATCGGGGCGCCACCGAGGTGTGCCTCCAGGGCGGGATCCACCCAGAGTTCACCGGCGACTTCTATGTGACCGTTGTCGAGGCGATCAAGGCCCGGCTCCCCGACATGCACATCCACGGGTTTACCCCGCTCGAGGTGTGGCAGGGGGCGGCAACGCTCGGCATCCCGGTCAGGCAGTTCCTCACCAGGCTGCGCAACGCCGGTCTTGGCACGCTCCCCGGCACGGCCGCCGAGATCCTCGACGACCGGGTGCGCACCCACCTGTGCCCGGACAAGATCCGCACCGCCGAGTGGGCCGAGGTGATGATCACCGCCCACGAGCTGGGGATGCGGTCGACGAGCACGATCATGTTCGGTCACATCGACGACGCCTCCTCGTGGGCCAACCACTACGAGGTGCTGCGGATGATCCAGCGTCGCACCGGCGGTATCACCGAGTTCGTGCCGCTCCCCTTCGTCCACATGGGGGCGCCGATCTTCGTGCGGGGCATGAGCCGGCCCGGCCCCACCTGGGACGAGGTGGTGTTGATCCACGCCGTCGCCCGTGTCGCCTTCGACGGGCTCATCCCCAACATCCAGGCATCGTGGGTGAAGCTCGGGCTCGAGGGCGGGGTGCGACTGCTCGACGCAGGGTGCAACGATCTGGGCGGCACCCTGATGGACGAGATCATCTCCCGCTCGGCCGGCGCAGCCCACGGCACGTTCCTCGACGCCGCAGACTTCGAGCGGGCCATCGCCGACGCCGGCCGTATCCCGCTCCAGCGCACCACGCTGTACCAGCCCGCCACCGCTCGCACCAGGGCCTGAATGCCCCGCCTCGGGGCGTGAGTACCCTGGCCGGGATGGACCCGCACGACTCTCCCGACGAGGCGGTCTTCCGCACCGAGGCCCGCACCTTTCTCGCCGCCAACGCCACCCCGCTGGCGCCGACGGCGCTCACGCTGTCGGCGATCGTGGCCGAGTGGTCGGCCGAGGTTGAGGCGGAGCGTCTCGCCGCCGCCCAGACGTGGCAGCGGACCAAGTTCGACGCAGGGTGGGCCGGGATCGCCTGGCCACGCCGGCACGGTGGCCGCGGCGGCTCGATGGTCGAGGACCTGATCTTCAAGATGGAGGAGGGCGAGTTCGACGTTCCGCACGACGCCCTCATCGTCGGGCTTGGATGGTGCGGACCGGCCGTCATGCAGCACGGAACCCAACAGCAGGTCACCCGGCTGCTTCGCCCGCTGCTGCGCGGCGACGAGGTGTGGTGCCAGCTGTTCTCCGAGCCGGGCGCCGGCTCAGACCTCGCCGGTCTGGCGACAAGGGCGGTGCGCGACGGCGACGAATGGGTTCTCAGCGGACAGAAGGTGTGGACCACCTTCGCCCACCATGCCGATTGGGGTCTGTGCATCGCCCGCAACGACCCGTCGGCGCCAAAGCACCGTGGTCTGACGGCCTTCATGGTCGACATGCGCTCAGACGGCGTCGAGGCAAGACCGCTCCGTCAGATGACGGACTCTGCCAACTTCAACGAGGTGTTCCTCAGCGATGTCAGGGTACCGGATGCGATGCGGATCGGGGAGCCGGGCGCCGGGTGGCGGGTGGTGATCTCGACGTTCATGTGGGAGCGTTTCGGCGCTGTCGCCGGTGGCGGACGCATTGTCACCGCCCTTGGTGAGCTGATACGCCAGCAGGGCGCCGCCGCCGACCCGGCGGTCCGCCAGCGCTACGCCGACATCTACGCCAGGGCGGGTGCGTTGCGCTTCACCATGCTGCGGCTGATGACATCGCTCTCCCAGGGACGCATGCCGGGCCCGGAGGGCTCGATCATGAAGCTGGCCGCCACCTCGCTGCTCAACGACATCTTCGACCTTGCGCTCGAGGTGATGGGGCCGGCCGCCATGGGGAGCGGCGAGGCGACACCGTGGGCGGGGGATTGGCACCGCGCCTTCCTCGGTGGCCCGGGGCTGCGGATCGGCGGCGGCACAGACGCCGTGCAGCGCAACATCATCGGGGAACGGGTGCTGGGGCTCCCCAAGGACCTCCGCACCGACACCGACCTGCCATTCGCCGAGGTCGTCGCACGGGCGTGACGGCGGCGTCGGCGCAGCCGTAGCCTGCGGATGATGCAGATTACTCTGATCACCATCTTCCCGGAGTTCTTCGCCGGCCCGCTCGAGGTGAGCCTTGTCGGCAAGGCCCGCCGCGACGGTGTCCTCGATGTGCGCACCATCGACCTCCGCCGCTGGGGCCGCGGGGTCCATCGCCAGGTGGACGACGCCCCCTTCGGCGGTGGCGCCGGGATGGTGATGATGGTTGAGCCGCTCGCCGAGGCGCTCGAGCCGCTGGCCGCGACCCATCGTGTCCTGTTGACCCCGGCCGGGGCTCGGCTCACCCAGGCGACGCTCGAACGCTGGGCCGGTCTGCCGGCGTTGACCATGGTGTGTGGGCGCTACGAGGGTGTCGACGAGCGCGTCGCCGAGCACCTTGTCGACGAAGAGGTGTCGCTCGGCGACTACGTCCTGCTTGGAGGCGAGGTAGCCGCCCTCGCCATCATCGAGGGGGTGACCCGGTTGCTCCCCGGTGTGGTCGGCAACCCGGCGTCGGTGGTGTCTGAGAGCTTCCGCGATGGGCTCCTGGAGGAGCCCCAGTACACCCGCCCTGCGGTCTTCCGCGACTGGGCGGTGCCGGACGTGCTGCTGTCCGGCGACCACGGCCGCATCGCCGAGTGGCGACGCCAACAGCGGCTGCTGCGCACCGCCGGGCGCCGCCCCGACCTTCTTGGCGGAGATTTCGCGCCGGGCCCGTAGTCGTCTACACTGCCGGCCTCTTCGCCTCTGTTCCTCGTGGAGGACCCCGTGAACACGCTCGATCACATCGAGGCTGCCTACCTGCGCGACGACGTGCCGGTCTTCGGTCCTGGCGACACCGTGCGGGTCCACGTCAGGGTGGTCGAGGGCGGTCGGGAGCGGGTCCAGGTGTACGAAGGTGTCGTGATCGGCCGCAGCGGCGGTGGGTTGAGGGAGACCTTCACCGTCCGCAAGATCAGCTTTGGCGTCGGTGTCGAGCGCATCTTCCCTGTGCACGCACCGATCATCCAGAGGATCGAGGTCATCCGCCGCGGCAACGTGCGGCGCGCCAAGCTGTATTTCCTCGGCGATCGGGTGGGAAAAGCGGCCCGCATCAAGGAGAAGCGCACCTGACGGTGCGGCGCCCCTCACGCCAGGTGTGCCTCGATCAGCGGCTCCTGGCCCACGGTTGCCACACGCTTGCCGGGCGGGATCCGGCGCTCGCCGCCTTGTTCGCCCGCAACGGGACGCCCCCGCTGTGGCGGCGCGACCCCGGTTTCGTCACTCTCGTGCGGTTGGTGCTCGAGCAGCAGGTGTCGCTCGCCTCGGCGGCGGCGGCGTATAGGAGGCTCGAGGAGCGTCTGGGTGCGGTGACCCCCGAGGGGTTCCTGGGCCTCGACGACAGCGAGCTGCTCCGGGTCGGTTTCAGTCGGCAGAAGGGGCGCTACGTGCGGCTTCTGGCCGCCGCCCTCGTCGCAGGGGACTTCGATCTCGACGCCGCCAACCAGCTGGACGATGTGGCGGCGATGACGCACCTGCAACGGCTGGTCGGCGTCGGCCCTTGGACGGCCGGCAACTATCTCCTGTTTGCGCTCGGTCGTCCCGATGTGTGGCCGACCGGCGACAGGGCCCTCGTCGTCTCGCTCGGGCGGGCGCTTGGCCATGACGTGGCGCCGACGTACGAGGCGGCGGATGCGATTGCCGAGGGATGGCGCCCGTGGCGTTCGGTCGCCGCCAGGCTGTTGTGGCACGACTACCTGGGCGGTCTCGCCTACGACGCCTCTGGTTTCTGACCCCCGGCGCCTCCGTTCCGGCAGCGGGTGTTGGCCACGGCGTGGAGTAACGTGCCGACGTGACCGGCCCCGATCTCCCCGAATCATTCGCAGGCGCGCCCGCACCGCCCCCCGAAGCGGGGGGGGACATCGGCGACGTCCACCCGCTGGCGGCGGCCGACACCCAGACCGAGACCACCGAGAATCACCGCTCCTTCTGGAGAGAGCTCCCCTTCCTCATACTGATCGCCCTGGTGATCGCCGTCTTCATCAAGACGTTCGTGATCCAGGCGTTCTGGATCCCTTCGAGCTCGATGGAGGACACGCTCGAGATCAACGATCGGGTGCTTGTCAACAAGCTTGCCTTCGACATCGGCGACATCGAGCGCGGCGACGTCATCGTCTTCGACGACCCGCGCGGTGTCCAGGAGCGGGAGTCGGTGGTCGAGTCAGTGATACGCAACCTGGCCGAGTCGGTCGGGCTGTCGACACCGAAGTCCGAGTTCATCAAGCGGGTCATCGGGTTGCCGGGTGAGCTCGTGGAGGTGCGCAGCGGGCTGGTGCACATCAACGGCGAGCCGCTTGTCGAGAGCTACCTGCACCCGGCGAGCAACATGCCCGACTTCGGGCCCGAGCGGGTGCCGGCGGCGATGTACTTCGTGATGGGCGACAACCGCAACTCCAGCCAGGACAGCCGATTCTTCGGGGCCATCGACGAAGGGGCGATCGTCGGCAAGGCGTTTGTCGTCCTGTGGCCGCCGAGCCGGTGGAGCGGGCTGTGACCCCCTGCGGCCGGTGTCGGGAATGTGTCGCACCCGCCTGGTACAACCGAGAAGCCGTCGACTGGGCCGTCCCGGCGTAACATGTGGAGCCACACCGGTGCAGGGCACCAGGCCGCAGTGGCGCCACTGCTGAGGAGATGACCGAATGGGTGAAGAAGACCTCGAGCGGTTCGAGACCGACGTCGAGCTCCAGATCTACAAGGAGTACCGGGATGTCCTTCCGTTGTTCCGCTACGTGATCGAGACGGAGCGCCGGTTCTACCTCGCCAACGGGGTCGACGTTCACACCCGTCAGGCCGACGGCTCGTTGTACTTCGAGCTGGAGTTGGAAGACGCATGGGTGTGGGACATGTACCGCCCGGCCCGCTTCGTGAAGCGGGTGAAGGTGATGACCTTCCGCGACGTGAACATCGAGGAGCTGGAGCCGACCACGGCGGTGTGACGGCACAGACCCGGCTGGCCCGCTTTGGGGAGATGGTCGCCGCCGGTTACCTCGAGCGCCGCGGCGCAGCGATCGTTGGAACAAACGTCCCCGTCGGTCGTGGTGAGATCGACCTGCTTGTCCGGTTTGGCGATGCCACGGTGGCGGTCGAGGTGAAGACGGTGGGGTCGGCGGCGATGGCGGCCGACCCCGTCGACCGGATCTCCCCGGCCAAGCTTGCCCAGGTGCGCCGGTTGGCGAGCACCCTGGCGGCTCGCCACGGACGCCTCAGGGTGGACTTCGTCGGGGTGCGGGTCGGGTCCGAAGGGGTCGTGGTCAACTGGCGAACCAACGTGGCGTGAGCCCGTGCTTGCGTCGCTGCTCCTTGTGCCAGCACCCGTGGTGCCAGTGGCGGCGCAGATCCGGGGCCAGCTCGGGGACGACCACGAGGTGGCCGACACCGGGCCTGATCGGCGCCGTGCACCCTGGGCACATGTACACCTTGCGCGCCTGGTAGGGCTGCACAGGCGATACGATCTCGTCACCGAACGGCATGGTCGCCGCCTACCCGAAGAAGCCCCAGGCGACAAACGCCAGGGTGAGGACCACGAACCCGACGACCAGGACGACGTCGACGGGTGACGTACGCTGCTTGCGGAAGGGGTTGAGGCCCATTGCCGCATCGTAGGCCGGGTGGCGGCTCGGACCTGACCGGTAGGCTGCCCGCCATGTCCGAGTTGCTGACGATCGAGGACCGCGGCCCCGTCCGCCGGCTCACCCTCGACCGCCCCGGGAAGAAGAACGCCATCCCGCCCGACGGGTGGGACGAGCTGGCTGCGGCCTTCGCCGACTTCGCCGCATCGGAGGCGAGGGCGCTGGTCATCACCGGCGCCGGCGGCGACTTCTGCTCCGGAGCAGACGTGATGTCGCTCACCGGGCTCGGCGGTGGTGTCGCCGGGGCGGTGCAAGCGATGGCGCACACCGGTGCCGCCGCCCTCGCCCTCCACCGGCTCGCCAAGCCGACGATCGCCGCAGTCGACGGTGTCGCCGTCGGGGCCGGTATGAACCTGGCGCTCGGCTGCGACATCGTCATCGCCACGGAACGGGCCCGGTTCTCCGAGATCTTCGTGCAGCGGGGGCTGACGCTCGACTTTGGCGGGTCGTGGCTGCTACCGCGTCTGATCGGGTTGGCCCGTGCCCGCGATCTGGCCCTGACCGGGCGGATCGTTGGCGCAGAGGAGGCGCTTGCGATCGGGTTGGTGAGCCGGGTGGTGCCGGTTGGCGATCTCGAGGCGGTCGCAACGGAGACGGCGGAGACGCTCGCCGCCGGTGCGCCGCTGGCGCAGCGATTCGTCAAGGTGGCGCTCGACCGTTCCTTCGATCTGACGTTCGAGCAGGCCATCGAGGTGGAGGGACAGGCGCAGGCGGTGCTCGGTGGCACCGAGGACGTCCGTGAGGCCGTGACGGGTTTCGCCGAGAAGCGGAAACCGCAGTTCAAGGGTCGGTGACGGCAAAGGCGGGTGATCACCGCAGCGGCGTTGGTTCACCCGTCCGAGGGGAGCACGTCGACCGTCTCGCCGCTCGATCCGTCGACCAGGGTGCGGTCGCCAAGCGGCGCATCGAGGGTGATGCGGATGCTGTCGGCGCAGTCGGCTGTCGTGTTGTTCTCGACCATCACGGTCACCTCGACCTGGGCACCCGTCTCCACGACGTCTGTGGTGAGATCGGCGTTGCACGTGTCGACCCCCACCTCGAGCGTGATGCCGTCGGCGCCGATGTACGCTGCCCGGATCGCCGCCTCGCCGGCTCCCCCGCACGATGCCATGACCGAGACGGCGCCAAGCACCGTGGCATAGGCACGCAGCCTCGCTCGTTGCCGCTGGATGCGGGTGGTTGCGTGTCGGGTCATGTGATCACTCAGCTCGTGGCCACAGTAACGCCCAACGCATCGTCAGCGTAGATTAGCGGGCTGAACAAGTCTCGGTGCTTGAACCATATCCATTGCCCGCCGTGATGGATCCCGTATATCGTCGTGCCGTAGAACCACGGTCCGCCGCTGTCTCCGGCATCCGCCTCCCGGTTGTGCATCGCCGTCAAGTGCTCGAGGACGCCCTTCGACTGGTTGAGCTTGTACACCTCGTCACACTGTTTCCCGGTCTTGTGGCCGAAGCGGCACAGCGTCTGACCCTCGACCGGCGCCCCTACAACTGCAGCGTCCCGGCGGAAGCCGACGTCGTAGTAGAAGTCGTCAGACTCCCACTCTCCGGTCGTATACCACTGGAAGTCGCCCCATTCGCCCTCATGGTCGCCCTTGTGCGTCGTGGCGACCTCGGGATCGCCACTCTCGTTCTCGTGAGTCAACGAGTTGGCGCAATGACCTGCGGTGAGCAAGCCCCGCGACGGTGCCGAGACGGCGAAGCCCGCCGTGCACGCCAGATCACCACCACCGACTGCTTCCAGCCGACCCCCCCCCATAGACCGTGTCGACGTTCCCCGGGAGGCTGTCGAAGAACGCGACACGCACGCCGTCGGCCCGCGCCGACCGTGGTAGCAGGGTAAGCATGGCCTCGGTCGAGCGGCCGCGATCTTCCGGGCGTCGTGCGATCTCGACATCGATCGTCCCGCTACTGATGTCGTAGCCAGTGACGGTGTCGGCGAAGCCAGCCATCAGCAAGCTGCGGTGAACCGTCCGGGCGCGGGTGGCGAGATCACGCTCGGAGAACCCGACGCCGGTGCGGAAGTCGATCGAGAGCCCACGTATGGATGCGTCGGTCGCCACGCCTTCGGGCACCGAGCCTCGGAACTGGACGAAGGCGTTGAAGCGGCCGCCGTCGATGATCCTGGCTCCGGCGAAGTCGTCGGGGAAGGAGCTGCGCAAGCGATCGACAAACACGCCAAAGCGAGGTTGCCAGGCGATGCGCTCGATTGCCTCCGCAAGGGTGATCCCCTCATCCTCAGCGATGAAACGGAGGTCTTCCAGCTCCTCCTCCGTCGGCTGCCACCGGTCGAGCGCACCCTCCAGATCGGTGGTGGCCCGTGGATCAGCTGGCGGGGAACCGTCTGCAGCCGACGAGACCAGTAGCACCCCAACGACAATCGCAAGGATGGTTCGGCGGTGCCGGCGCCGGCTTGCCGCTGAGGAGGAAGCCGGTGAGGCGGACATTGAACTCCCCCTCTCGGTCGGTGGTGGTTCGCTGTGGGAGATAATGGTATCACTGGGGGGGGATTGTCAACGGGTTCCTTCGGTCGGAGTGGGGAGGGAGGGCGGCCGAGAGACCCCGGTTGACGTCGGGGGCCACGCCAACGCATCAGGGTGATCGGCCGGTTCCCCGGCGAGGCATCCTGCCTGAGCCTCGTGTCGGCGGTCTTGGACGAGCCTCGATGCACCTTTGATGACCGCACTCCAAGCCATGTCGGCCGCGACTCTTGCGTGATCGGCGCGTGATGGGCGCGTCGCGGTCTGGCCGCACCCGTCATTGGACGCAGAACTCGTTCCCTTCGGGATCCTGCATCACCACCCAGTAGTCACCCCGGTCGGGCATGTCGAAGGTGGCGCCCTTTGTGGCGCCCGCCGCCTCGAGCTCTGCCACCTTGGCGGTGATGTTGGTCTTGCGCTCATCGCTTGGTGTGGCGTGCCCACCGCCGGCGTTGACGTCGAGATGGACCCGGTTCTTGGCGGTCTTGCTCTCGGGCACCATTTGGAAGAGGAGGCGTGGACCTGCGCCACTCGGGTCGACGATGGCGGCGATGTTGCCCCAGTCCTCCTCGGGGATGCCGATGGCCGTGGCAAAGTCCTCCCAGGTGTCGTGACCGGGAGGGGGTGGCTGCTCGATGTAGCCAAGCGCCTCGGCCCAGAACCGAGCCAGCGCCGGAGGGTCGCCTGCGTCGAAGGTGACTTGGAACCCGGTGAACATGCGATCAGGGTACCGATCGCAGACGTGTCGCACCTGCGTCGTACGGTGCCGGCATGTTCGCCTCAATCACCTCAGTTGCCCTTGTCGGTGTCGAGCCACGGCCGGTGTGTGTCGAGGTCCACATCGGCAACGGCGGGAGCCGCTTCATCATCGTCGGGCTCCCCGACGCCTCGGTGCGCGAAGCCAAGGAGCGGGTCCGTGCCGCCCTCGCCGCCTCCGGGTACACGTTCCCCAGTCGCACCGTCATTGTCAACCTGTCACCCGCCGACCTCCCCAAGGTGGGCTCGGCGTACGACCTGCCCATCGCCCTTGCGGTCCTTGCCGCCACCGGCCAGGTGAAGGACCCCGTCACCAGGGTCGTGGCGCTTGGCGAGCTTGCGCTCGACGGGCGGGTGCGACCCGTCATCGGCTCGCTGGGGGCGGCGCTCGTTGCCTCGGAGCTCGGGGTGCCGTGTGTGCTGGCGTCGCAGTCCCCAGGGGCGGCCACCGTGTCCGACCGGGTCCGCATCGTTGCGGCCGACCACCTCACCGAGGCGATCGCAGGGGCGATGGGGAGGCCAACGGGCCGGGTGCTCGCCACACCGGCGGCCCGCGACCACGTTGGCGACGACCTGGCGCTTGTACGTGGCCAGCAGCAGGCGCGCCGGGCGCTCGAGCTGGCCGCCGCCGGCGGTCACCACCTGCTGATGACGGGGGCGCCTGGCGGCGGCAAGACGATGCTGGCGCGCTGTCTGCCCGGGTTGCTCCCTGCGCTCGATGACGGTGAGGTGCTCGAGGTGGCGTTGGCGTGGGGTGCCGCGGGCCGCGACACCCTCAACACCGATCTCGCGCCATTTCGCGCTCCACACCACTCGGCGACGTTGCCTGCGCTCATCGGAGGCGGGAGCGGGGTGCCGGTCCCCGGCGAGATCACCCTGGCGCACAGGGGTGTCTTGTTCTTGGACGAGCTGGGCGAGTTCCCTGTGGCGTTGCTGGATGCGCTCAGACAACCGGTGGAGGATGGGCGGGTCGTGGTGGCACGCAAGGGGAGTTCGGTGTCGTTCCCTGCCGCCTTCCAGCTCGTGGCGGCGACAAACCCGTGCCCGTGCGGGTATGAGGGTGACTGGTTGGTGGCGTGCCGGTGCACGGAGTCCGGGAAGCAGAAGTACCGGAGGCGGTTATCGGGGCCGCTCCTCGACCGGTTCGATCTGCGGGTGCGGGTGGCGCGCCTCGAGCCGGACGAGCTGCGTGGCCCTGCGGCGGAGTCGAGCGAGACCGTGCGGGCCCGTGTGGTGGCGGCGCGCAAGCGGCAGCAGGAGCGGGGTGGGCTGAATCGGGTCTTGACCCGCCAGGTCCTCGATGAGCTGGCGTGGACGGATGGGGCGGAACGGCTGCTGGCGCGCTCGGTGCGCAACGACGCGCTCACCGCACGGGGGTGGGATCGGGTACGGCGGGTGGCGGTCACCGCTGCCGATCTCGACGAGTCGGCCGTCATCGGCGAGACCCATGTCGCCGAGGCGCTGGCGTTCCGGGGTGGGTTGTGAACGACGCCGTGCTGCGGCTTGCCTTCGCCGGGCTCCATCCCGATCGGCTGCGGGGGCTGGTCGAGACGTACGGCGTAGTGGGACTGGTGCGCCGGTTGGAGGCAGGCGAGATCGACGCCGCCCTGCCGGCGGCGGCGGCGGCGGTGCGTTCGGCGGGGAGGGAACGGCTCGCCGAGTTGGCGCAGGCGGGAATCGTCGCGGTGGAGGTTGGTGACAGCGGTTACCCGATGGCGCTTGCCGAGCTGCCGGATGCCCCGCCTGCGCTGTTTGTTCGGGGGGTCGTGCCCCAGGTTCCCATGGTGGCCGTGGTGGGGACACGGCGGTGCACCGGCTACGGGCGGGGGCTCGCCTTCGACTACGGGGCGGCGATCGCCGCCGCCGGGTGGGGCGTGGTGTCTGGGCTGGCACGTGGCATCGACGGGTCCGCCCATCGCGGCGTTGTGGCGGAGGGAGGGCTCGGGGTGGCTGTGCTTGGTTCGGGTGTCGATGTGGTGTACCCGGCCGAACACACCGACCTCGCCGTCAAGCTGGTGGCGGGGGGCGGGGCGGTGATCAGCGAGTACCCGCCCGGGACCCCACCCGAGGGGTGGCGCTTCCCACCCCGCAACCGGATCATCTCGGGGATGGCCTCTGTTGTGGTGGTTGTCGAGGCACCGGTGACCGGTGGGGCCCTCATCACCGCAGGGTGTGCGCTGACCCAGGGACGGTTGGTGTTCGCCACGCCAGGCGACGTGCGTCGGGCCACGTCCGAGGGGTGCAACCGGCTGATCCGCGACGGCGCCCACCCGGTGCTCGACCCAGACGACCTCATAGCCGAGCTGTCGCTCGTCCTCGGGCCGCCACCCACCAGCCGCAGGACCGAGAAGGGCATGAAGCGCGCCGCTTCCATCCAGTAACGTCTGCCACACAGGGTCGTGGAGGACACAGCATGGCGATCGACACCATCGAAGCGCTGCGAACGCATCTCCAATGGGCGCTGCGGGTGGAGCTGTCGCTGGTCCCGATCTACCTGTACGCCGCATACTCGATCTGCGACCCGGCATCCGAGGCGAGCCGCCTGATCATCAGCGTCGCCGCCGAGGAGATGCTCCACGGCACGATCGACGCCAACCTGCTTGTCGCCGTCGGCGGTCAGCCGCGGTTCTACGAGCCGGCGTTCGCTCCCACCTACCCGATGCCGATGCCACACCACGAACCGCCGATCCTGCTGGAGCTGCGCCCCGTAACGCCGGAGGTGCTCGACCTGTTCTGCACCATCGAGCGACCCCAGGTCAGGGGAGCGGTGCCCGAGGACGACTCCTACGAGACCCAGGGTCAGTTCTATCTCGCCATCGAGCTGGCCTTCGAGCGCTTTGCCGGCACTGATCTGTTCGCCGACAACCGTGTCGAGTGCCAGTTTGCCGACCCCGGCTACTACGCACCGGTTGCCTTCGACGCAGACGACAGCGGCGGGCTCGAGCTCATCACCGATATGGCGGCGGTGCGCCGCTCGCTCGACACCGTCATCCACCAGGGCGAAGGTCTCTCGGACGAGAAGTGGGCCGACCCCGGTCACCGCGAGCTGACCCACTACCACAAGTTCCTCGCCCTGCGCGACGGCGAGACGCCTGTCGGCGACCTGTGGCCCGCCGTCGCCAACCCGAAGGCCGCCGACATGCCGCGCCCCGTGCGGGAGGTCGCCGTCCTGTCGAACGCCGTCTACAGCCTGCTCCTCGTCACGATGGACGAGCTGTACCGGCCGCTGCTCCCGGCACAGCGGGGACCGATCGTCGGCCGCCTCTACACGGTCATGAAGGACGTGCTCGGTCCGGTGGCTCGCTTCCTCATGGCGCAACCGATGGGACCCGGCGCAGCGGTTCACGCCGGTCCGCCCTTTGCCTTCCACCACTTCGCCACCCCGGCCCGAGCCGTCGACGAGGTGAGGACGCTGGCCGCCGCCGCCGCCGGCCACTTCCCCGAGCTGGCACCGGTGGCGGACACATTGGATGCGCTCGTCGGGCCCGTGCCGGCTTGATGCCGCAGGGTTGTTGACGAACGGCGGGCACCCCGTGACCATTGGGCCGTGATGTCAACCGCCGGCGCCATCGACGACGCCATCGCCGCCTACCTCGATCGCCTTGGCTACGAGCGCCGTCTGTCTGACCACACCATCGCCGCCTACCGAAGCGACCTCGGCCAGTTCGCCATCTTCTGCACACGGCTCGGCGTCGGCGACGTCGGCGGTGTCGAGCGGCGCACCGTGCGCCGCTACCTCGCTCAGCTCTCGACAAGGGGCTATGCGGCACGCTCCATCGCCCGCAAGGCCTCCGTGGTTCGGGCCTTTCTCGACGATGCGGTGCGGCGTGGGCTGATCCCGGCGAACCCGGCGGCGCAGTTGGCCAAGCCAAAGCGGCCTCAGACCCTGCCAAAGGCGCTACCGGCGGCCGGGATCGCCACCGCCCTCGATGCCCTTGCCGCAGGGTCCGACCCGCTGGCGCTGCGCGACCGGGCCATGCTCGAGGTGCTCTACGGGACCGGGCTGCGGGTAGCGGAGCTCGCCGGTCTCACCCTTGGCGATGTCCCCACGACCGCCTTCCTGCGGGTGCGGGGCAAGGGCGACCGCCAGCGCGACGTGCCGCTCGGCGGGGCGGCGCAAAGGGCGCTCGATGCGTATCTCGCCGCAGGACGACCCGAGCTGGCGACGCCCGCTGGCGGGTCGGCACTGTGGGTGGGTACCCGAGGTGGTCCGCTCGATGCCCGCGGCATCCGCAGGGTGGTGCGACGCCGGCTCGGCACCTTCCCCCACGCCCTGCGCCACTCGTTTGCCACCCACCTCCTCGAGAACGGAGCCGATCTGCGCAGCGTCCAGGAGCTGCTCGGGCATCGGGAGCTGGCCACGACCCAGATCTACACTTCCGTCTCCCGCCGACACCTCAGGGCCACCTATGACCGCAGCCACCCCAGGGCGTGAGCGCAGCGACGCCGCCATCATCGTCCTCTGGACACAGCGGGTGTCAGGCGATGCGACGGCCCGCACCGCCCTCATCCTCCACTACGCACCGCTGGTGAAGTTCGTCGCCGGGCGCATCGGGGCCGGGCTGCCCGCCGTGGTCGAGACCCAGGACCTGGTGTCCTACGGCACGCTGGGGCTGATCGACGCCATCGACAGGTTCGACCCCGGGCACGGGGTGCGTTTCGAGACCTATGCGGCGCCGAGGATTCGTGGGGCGATCATCGACGAGCTGCGCAACCTCGACTGGGTGCCACGGCGGGTGCGGGCCCGTATGCGGCTGATCCAGGAGGGTCTCGCCGAGTTGGAGCACCGTCTGCAGCGCACCCCTGACGAGGCCGAGCTCGCTGCCTACCTCGACATGGACGTCGGTCAGCTTCACCGCGCCCTTGGCGACGTCGCCACCGGCGGTGTGCTGGCGCTCGACGAGCTCGGGGGTGCCGTCGGGGCTCTCTCGCTCGGTGACGTCCTCGCCGACCCGCAGGCCGAGGAACCAGGCAGGAGGCTGGAGGCTGCCGAGCTGCGCCACACCCTGGTGACGGCGATCAACGCGCTGCCAGACAGGGAGCGGGAGGTCGTGTCGCTCTACTACTTCGAGGCGATGACGCTCGGGCAGATCGGCGAGGTGCTCGGTGTCACCGAGTCACGTGTCTCGCAGATCCACGCCAAGGCGGTGCTCAGCCTGCGCAACCGCCTCACCCGCGTCACCCACGTCGCCTGAGCCGGCTGGCCGGCCCCGCACCGGGTTTGGAAGCCGCCAACCACCCGGTACACTCCCGCCAAATTCGCACGTCCACCGCAAACCCCGGGGTCGCAGCCTGGTTGCTGTGCGGGGCCGGTGGGGAGCGGCCAGGCTCTGGCTGGCGGCCCGCCTCCCAGCGTGGACGGAGGAGCCAACCCATCAGGAGGAGTCCGTGGCAGTCGTGAGCATGCGACAGCTGCTGGAGGCCGGAGTCCACTTCGGCCACCAGACACGTCGTTGGAACCCCAAGATGCGCCCGTTCATCTTCACGGAGCGCAACGGCATCCACATCGTTGATCTGCGCCAGACGCTCGAGCGCATCGAGGAGGCGCACGCCTTCATCAAGGACACGACCGCCGTCGGCGGTACGGTGCTGTTTGTCGGCACCAAGAAGCAGGCCCAGGCCCCGATCAAGGAGGCGGCCGAGTCTTCCGACATGCCGTACGTCAACCACCGCTGGCTCGGGGGCATGCTCACCAACTTCCAGACCATCCACAGACGCATCCTCTACATGGTCGAGCTGGAGCGCATGGATGCGTCAGGGGAGATAAACGCTCTTCCCAAGAAGGAGAGGCTCCGGTTGCGCCACGAGTTGGCCAAGCTGCAGCCGGTCCTCGGAGGCGTGCGCAACCTGCACCGTATCCCGGATGCGGTGTTCATCATCGACGTCAAGGCGGAGCAGATCGCCGTCACCGAGGCATCGCGGCTCCGCATCCCGATCATCGCCGTCGTTGACACCAACTGCGACCCCGATCACGTCGACATGGTCATCCCCGGCAACGACGACGCCATCCGGGCCTCCCAGCTCCTCACCAACCTCATCGCCGATGCCGTCATTGCGGGTCGCGACCTGCACCAGGCAGGGCGCAAGGAGTACGCCACCCAGGTGGAGCCATGACCCGGATCACGGCCAAGGACATCCAGGGTCTCCGTCAGGCGACCGGCGCGGGGATGATGGACGCCAAGCGCGCCCTCCAGGATGCCGATGGCGACGCCGACAAGGCCAGGGACCTGCTGCGGGAGCGTGGCCTCGCCGCCGCCGCCAAGCGCAGCGAGCGCCAGCAGAGAGAAGGCGCCGTCGGCTCATACCTGCACACCCAGGCGGGGCGCCCTGTCATCGGGGTGCTCGTCGAGCTCGCCGCCGAGACCGACTTCGTCGCCAAGAGCGAGGGCTTCCGGAGGGCGTCGAACGACATCGCCATGCACATCGCTGCTGCCCGTCCCCGCTGGGTGCAGCGCCACGACGTGCCCGAGGAGGTGCTCGCCAAGGAGCGGGAGGTGTTCGCCGCCCAGGCGCGCAACGAGGGCAAGCCGGAGCCGATCATCGACAAGATCGTCGACGGCAAGCTCGGCGCCTTCTACAGGGACAACGTGCTGTACGACCAACCGTTTGTGAAGACCGAGCAGTTCGAGGGGACGGTGGGTGAGATGGTGCAGCAGCTCGCCGTGTCGATGGGCGAGAACATCTCGGTGGCGCGCTTCGTCCGGTTGCAGGTCGGCGAGGGCAACGCCGAGTGAGCCGGCGCGTCGTCCTCAAGCTATCGGGGGAGGCATTTGCCGACCCGGCGACCAACTACGGCATCGAACCGTCGACCGTCGATCAGGTGGCGACCGAGATCGTCGGGGTCCATCAGGAGGGTCACGAGATCGCCGTCGTGGTCGGCGGCGGCAACATCTTCCGCGGGCTCAGCTCGGCGGCGAGAGGTATGGACCGGGCCAGCGCCGACTACATGGGAATGCTGGCGACGGTGATCAACGCCCTGGCGTTGCGTGACGCCATAGAACGGGCCGGATCGGACTGCCGGGTGCAGACCGCTATCACGATCCAGCAGGTCGCCGAGCCCTACATCCGGTTGCGGGCAATCCGCCACCTGGAGAAAGGGAGGATCGTGGTGATGGCCGGGGGCACAGGGAACCCGTTCTTCACCACTGACACAACGGCTGCGCTGCGTGCCGCCGAGATCGGGGCTGCCGCCGTCCTCAAGGCGACCAAGGTCGACGGGGTGTACGACGACGACCCGGTCACCAACTCGGCGGCGCGGATGCTCCACGATGTGACCTACATGGACGTCATCGCCCGGAGACTCCAGGTGATGGACACCACGGCCATTACGATGTGCATGGACAACGGTCTCCCCATCCGGGTGTTCAACATGACGAAGCCCGGGAACATCGCCACGGCGGTGCGTGGCGAGGACGTTGGGACGCTGGTGCACTGAACGAGGTGGTCCCCTGTGATCGATGACATGCTGGCCGATGCCGAGGCCAAGATGGATCAGGCGGTGTCCCACGCCGGTGGCGAATTCGCCACGATACGCACCGGCCGGGCCAACCCGGCGTTGCTGCATCGCGTCATGGTCGAGTACTACGGGACACCGACGCCGCTGCAGCAGCTGGCCGGTTTCAGCGTCCCGGAGGCCCGCATGCTCATCGTGTCCCCATACGATCGTTCGTCGATCGCCGCCGTCGAGAAGGCGATCCGGGCCTCCGAGCTCGGGCTCAACCCCTCAAACGACGGCACCATCATCCGGCTTGCCTTCCCCGCTCTCACCGAGGAGCGGCGTAAGGAGCTGATCCGGATGGTGCGGGCCATGGCCGAGGAGGGCAGGGTCGCCATCCGCAACGTGCGCCGCCACACCAAGGACAGCCTGGAGGCTCTTCAGGGCCATGTATCTGAGGACGACGTGCGTCGGGCGGAGAAGCACCTCCAAGAGGTGACGGACGAACACATCAAACGTCTCGACGAGCTCCTCCTCCACAAGGAAGAAGAGCTCCTCGAGGTGTGACGCCTCCCGTAACCCACCGGAAGCTCCCGTGACAGACGACCCCAGGCGCAGCGACCAACCCGACCCCGACCACGAGGTCTTCACCGGCTATCCGATCGACGCCCTCTTCGACGTCGAGACGTCCGGTGAGGCGGAGGACGCCCCAGACAACGAGGTGGGGGAGGCGGCGCCCGCCGCATCGAGCTTTGCGGTCCAGCCGCAGATCGGCGAGACCATTCCGCCTGAGCTGTGGGCGCAGCCGTTCGATCCAGACGTCGATCTCCCCGACCCGACCGATCCCGGTTTCACCACGGAGGACCTGGACGACTTCGACGATACGCCGCCACCGGCCCTCGCCTGGGACGTACCGGAGGCGTGGAAGGCGCCGGGCGACCACGTCTCGGCGGGAGACGCCGAGGGGGGAGCGCCCGAGGAACAGGCGGGCCCCCCGCACCCCGGCCCCGCACCCCCGCCGCCGGAGATCGACTGGGAGAAGCTCGCCGGCGAAGACTACGTCGGCTCGTCGACCACGGAGTATGAAGGTCTCGCCGCCGAGCTGGCCGCCACCCGCCACCAGGAAACCGAGCCCATCGCGGTGGCGGCGAGCATTCGTGGCATCGACACCGGGGTGGTCGGTCTCGACGACGTGGCCGGGGAGGATGCCGCTGCCGCAACAGCCGGGCCCCACGGCGTCGCCGAGCTGAGTCTGCGCATCGCCACAGGGGTGGGGCTGCTCCTGCTGTTCTTCCTCAGCCTGGTGTGGTCGGCCGGTGTGGCCGTCCTCGCTGCCGCCGTGTTGGGTCTTGCCGCAGGCGAGTTCTATGCGGTGCTTGTCCGCACCGGTCACCGCCCGCTCTCGGTCGTCGGGCTGCTGGGTGTCGCCGGGTGTCTCATCGGAGCCTGGGTGTGGGGGGTGGTGGCGATCCCTATTGCCCTCGTCGCCACCTTTGTCGCCGTCGCCCTGTTCTACGGTCTCACCGCTCCGCGACAAGACACGTTGCGGGACGCCGCATTGACCGTTGTCGTCGCCGCCTGGGTCGGCGGGCTCGGGGCCTTCGCCTTCCCGATCATCACCGCCGATGACTTCCGCTGGCTCATCTCCGGGCTGGTGGTGATGGTGGCCGTCGTCGACGTCGCCCAGTACTTCGTCGGGCGCCGCATCGGGCGCAGACCGCTCGCACCGATCGTGTCCCCGAAGAAGACCGTCGAGGGGCTGCTCGGTGGGGTGGTGGCTGCCGCCATGATCGGGGTCCTCCTGAGCTTTGTCGGCCCATTCGACCGGATGAGCGCCATGCTGCTCGCCTTGGTGGCGATTGGTTTCGGGCCCATCGGGGACCTGGCCGTCTCCATGGTGAAACGCATCATCGGTGTCAAGGACATGGGCACCGTCCTCCCCGGGCACGGCGGGCTGCTCGATCGTGTCGATGCGCTCCTCTTCGTTATCCCGGCCGCCTGGGTGGTGTTCCGCGCAACGGGGCTGGTCGGCTGAACCCGCTCGTCGTCCTCGGCGCTACGGGCTCGATCGGACGCCAGACGCTCGACGTCGCCAACCGGCTGGGTATCCCTGTCGTCGGGCTGGCGGCGCACCACCTCTCCGAGTCGTTTGCGGAGATGGCCACCGCCCATCCCGACGCCGCCCTCGCCATCGCCGACCCGGCAGTGCCCGATGCGGCCCCCGCCCAGATCGCGATGCGGCTGCAGCGCGGCACCGGGGCGGTCGCCGCTCTCGCCTCCACCCCCGGGGTCACCGTGGTCAACGGAATCGTCGGCGCCGGCGGGCTGGCCCCTTCGGTGGCCGCCGTCACCGCAGGAAACCGCCTGGCGCTGGCCAACAAGGAGAGCTTGGTCGCCGGCGGCCCTGTGCTCATGGCCGCCGCTACGCGCCACGGCGGCGCCATCGTCCCTGTCGACTCCGAGCACTCGGCGTTGTGGCAGTGTCTCGTGGGCGAGCCGGCCGGCGCCGTCGCCCGCCTGGTGCTCACCGCATCTGGCGGGCCATTTCGCGGCAGGCGGCGCAACGAGCTCGAGGGAGTGACCGTGGCCGAGGCGCTGGCCCATCCCACGTGGGCGATGGGGCCCCGGATCACGGTCGACTCCGCCACCATGATGAACAAGGCGCTCGAGGTGATCGAGGCCCATCACCTGTTCGGGGTGGGCTACGACCGGATCGACGTGCTGGTCCACCCGCAGAGCATCATCCACTCGATGGTCGAGCTGGTCGATGGCAGCGTCAAGGCGCAGCTGGGCGAGCCGGACATGCGTGTTCCCATCCAGTACGCCATCACCACCCCCGACCGGGTTGGCGTCCCGGTGGCGCCGCTCGATCTTGCGGGCCGCATCCTCAGCTTCGAGACCCCGGACCTCGACGCGTTCCCATGTCTCGCCTTGGGTTACGCCGCCGGGCGCCGCGGCGGGGCGGCGCCTGCCGTCCTCAACGCCTCCGACGAGGTGGCGGTGGCGGCGTTCCTCGACGGCCGTCTTGGGTTTCTCGAGATCGCCGACGTCGTCGCCGAGTGTCTTGCCGCCGCCGGGGACACCGAGCCGGCGACGGTTGCCGACGTGATCGCCGCCGACACCGCAGCCAGGGTGCTGGCGGCGGAGGCCGTCGCCCGGCGCCGGTGAGCCTTGCTGCTGCAACCGAGTAGCGTGGGGCCGCTCCCCGACCGAGGTGGCATGGGTCCCGTCGTCATGATCGTTGGTGTGCTTCTCATGGTCATCATCCATGAGGCCGGTCACTTCGTCGCCGCCAAGGCGTTCAACATCAAGGCGACCGAGGCCTTCTTCGGTTTTGGCCCGAAGCTGTGGTCGACGAGGCGAGGCGAGACCGAGTACGGGGTGAAGGCGCTTCCGCTCGGCGGTTACGTCCGCATCATCGGCATGAATCCCTTCGAGGAGGTGGCGCCGGAGGACGAGGGTCGCACCTATCGCGAGAAGCCGTTCTGGCAGAAGGCGGTAGTGGTCCTCGCCGGCATCACCAGCCACTTCCTCGTTGCCTTCGTGCTGTTCTACGTCCTGGCTGTTGCCTACGACACCGCCGAGCCGACCGTGACGGTGGCGACGGTGAGCGACGTGCTCGTCGTGTCCTCCGGTGAGGGCGACGCGGTCCCGCTCGAGCTTGCGGAGGACGACCGGGTGGTGAGTGTCGATGGTGTTCCCATCGATCAGATCGATCCCTTGGGCCGCGGCACCGGCCGGGTCGTCGATGTCGTCGTCGAGCGCAACGGCGCCACGGTGACATTGCAGACCACAGACAACGTCGTCCCCACCCCCGCCTCCTTGAGCGGGATCCGCGAGGGTGACATGCTGCTTGCGGTGGATGGCAACCGCTTCACCACGTGGGATGCGTTTGTCGCGTTGACCCACGCCCGCCCCGGTCAGCCGGTCACGGTCACGCTGAGCCGCAACGGCCAGGAGATCGACATCAGCACCACCCTCACGGTGCGCACCGTCGGCGGACAGGACCAGGGGTTCCTTGGTGTCGCCCCCGAGTTGCTGCTTTCCCGGCACGGGCCGTTCGCAGCGCTCGGTGTTGCGGCCTCGGACATCGTCACCGCCACCGGGCAGAGCGCCCGTGGTCTTGTCGATCTGGTCACCAACTTCGGCTCGCTGCTCGGGGCAACCGTCGACGTCGACAGCAACGCCGTGCTCGACGAGGTTCGCCCAGTCAGCGCCATCGGTCTCACCAGGGTGGCCACAGACGTGCAGACCGCCCTGTTCCTGCTGGCGCTTGTCAACGTGTTCGTCGGGCTGCTCAACGTGGTGCCGCTGTACCCGCTCGATGGCGGCCACTTCGCCGTCGCCCTCTACGAGAAGATCAGGGGCAGACACGCCGATGTGCGCCGACTGTTGCC
>Ga0114938_1000132_pt1 | contig 59165 bp, 43 predicted proteins | sample AshMeaBigSpring_FD_88675 | JGI IMG/M metagenome (GOLD analysis project Ga0114938, IMG submission 88675) | Groundwater microbial communities from Big Spring, Nevada to study Microbial Dark Matter (Phase II) - Ash Meadows Big Spring | ecosystem: Environmental > Aquatic > Deep subsurface >...
CGATCTCAAAAATTCGCTCGACACGGCAAAGGATGAGGGAAAGGAAGAGGGTATCGAAATCGGGGTGGAAATCGGAAAGGAAATCGGAAAGGAAGAGGGTATCGAAATCGGAAAAGAAATGGGAAAGGAAGAGGGTATTGAAATAGGAAAGCACAAACGTGATATTGAAATTGCTAAAAATATGCTCGCGATGAATCTGCCTATCGCCACGATATGCGAGATTACCGGACTGACTGAAGGGGAGATTGGGACAATTACAAATTAATAATTAAGAATTAATAATTAATAATTGGAGGGGATTCCGACTTACGGAAGGCAATTTGTCTCGTCCTAATGTCTATTGTCTTTTTCCGCCCCCAACCCCCTGAAGGGGGCTTTTGCTGCGGCTCGTTTATTATTCTGTGGCTCTTTGACCGTAGACTGCCGACATCCCCTTTAGGGGCTTGGGGCGGTTGGGTAATTAATAATTGGGAGGAGATTCTTCACCAGGTTCGGAATGACAGGGAAGGCAATGCATAATTCATAATTCATAATTGAGAGATTCCTCCTTTCAGTCGGAATGACGACGGTCGCGCGTATATAAAAAAGGGAAAAAAGGGAGCAGTTGCGGCTTCGCCGCAACTGCTCCCTTTTTTCCCTTTCCTCCGACCACCAGGTGTGGCCGTCATTCCGACTGTAGGGAGGAATCTCATCCCAAACCAGCCTCTCTCCGCACCGCACCCGTTAATTATTAATTTTTAATTATTAATTAAATAGATTCCTCCTTTCAGTCGGAATGACGACGGTTATTCAATTAATAATTAAGAATTAATAATTAATAATGGGAGGAGATTCCTCCTATTTCCACAACAGGCGCGGTCGTTATTCCGGTATTTTTGATATCAGGGCTACGCCCCTATAATTCGGTTTTTGATTCTGTTCTACAAAGATAACGGGGCTACGCCCCTGATGAAGTTCGACAGAAGATCGGGGACAGAGCACTGTAATGATAGTTTGCCAGCCGGGAGGCTGGCTTTTAGCTATGACAAAGGCTGGAGCCTTTGCCAAACAGAGACTCTGGCAGGCTGGTGGGATTATGAACATCGCAAGAAAGAATCCTCTTTGCTCTTTGCTCTTCCCGTCTTTGCTCTATATATCATTATACTGAAAGCGAAAAGAGGGAGAAAATATTCGTTCGTTTGGAAGAAAAGAGTTAATTTTGCGCGGTATTTCCGGAGAGCGAAAAATGCGCGATATGCGGGCAGAAGGAGGAGATGCAGCGGATGTAAAAACAAACAAATAACATGAACCGATGAATATTTCATACAACTGGCTCAGAGAGTATATACAGACAGGGCTTTCGCCCGAAGAGATTTCGGCAGCATTAACCTCTATTGGTCTGGAAACAGGCGGAATAGAGGAGTTTCAAACGATCAAAGGGGGCCTGGAGGGCTTGGTTATCGGGCATGTGCTGACATGCGAAGATCACCCCAACTCGGACCACCTGCACATTACTTCTGTAGATTTGGGCAACGGTGAGCCACAGCAAATTGTGTGTGGCGCGGCCAATGTGGCAGCGGGCCAAAAGGTGGTAGTGGCCACCATTGGCGCGAAACTCTACAGCGGCGAGGAGTCGTTTACCATCAAGAAATCGAAAATACGCGGTGTAGAATCCAACGGCATGATTTGTGCCGAAGATGAGATAGGTGTGGGCACTTCGCACGACGGCATTATTGTATTGCCCGAGACAGCGGTACCCGGCACACCGGCAGCTGACTATTTCAACGTAAAATCGGACTATGTGCTGGAGGTGGATATCACGCCCAACCGGGTGGATGCCGCTTCGCACTTCGGTGTAGCCCGCGACCTGGCTGCCTGCCTGAAACAGCAGGGCAAAGAGGCGACTCTCGCCCGCCCCTCGGTGGAGGCTTTTGCCACGAATGCCGCGGCAGCAGACAAAGCTGTGCAGGTAACGGTGGAGAACTACGAGGCCTGTCCGCGCTACTCGGGTGTCACCATCACCGGTGTAACCGTAAGCGAGAGCCCCGAATGGCTGCAAAACAGACTGAAAGCTATCGGCCTGCGCCCCATCAACAATATTGTGGACATCACCAACTACGTGTTGCACGAACTGGGTCACCCGCTGCACTGCTTCGACCTGAAAGAGATAAAGGGCAACCGCGTGGTGGTAAATACAGTGGCCGATAAGACCAAATTTGTAACACTGGACGAAAACGAACGCGAACTGTCGGGCAACGATCTGATGATTTGCAACGAAGAGGAGCCGATGTGTATTGCCGGTGTGTTTGGCGGACTGAAATCGGGAGTGACCGAAAGCACCACCGATGTATTTCTCGAAAGCGCCTACTTCAACCCGATGTGGGTACGCAAAACTGCGCGTCGCCACGGCTTGAATACAGACTCTTCCTTCCGCTTCGAAAGAGGTGCCGACCCCAACAATACGGTATATGTACTGAAGCGTGCCGCTCTGCTTATTCAGGAGCTGGCCGGCGGAACTATTGCGGGAGAGATTGCAGACATCTATCCGTCTCCTATTGAAAAAGCACAGGTAGAGTTATCTTACAAAAAAGTAAATCAACTGATTGGCAAGGAGATACCCGCTAATGAAGTAAAAAACATACTGACAAATCTCGAAATAGATATCTGCAAAGAAAACGAAGAGGGTCTTTCTCTCGAAATTCCGACCTACCGCGTGGATGTACAACGCGATGTGGATGTGGTAGAGGATATTTTGCGCATCTACGGATACAACAACGTGGAGATCAGCGAGCAGGTGAACGCTACCCTGTCGTACAAAACTGATACAGACAAGAGCCACCGGATGCAAAACCTGGCTGCAGAGATGCTGGTGGGACTCGGCTACAACGAGATACTAAACAACTCGCTCACCAAAGCTGCTTATTACACCGACCTGGTGAGCTACCCCGCCGCGCAATGCGTGATGCTGCTCAACCCGCTGAGCAACGACCTGAACGCGATGCGTCAGACACTGCTGTTTGGTGGTATGGAGAGTATTGCCTACAACCGCAACCGCAAAAGCAGCGACTTGTCGTTCTTCGAATTTGGCAACTGCTACCAGTACAACGAAGATAAAAAGAGCGAAGAGAATACGCTGGCACCCTACAGCGAAAGCCAACACCTCGGCCTGTGGCTGTGTGGCAACCGGGTGAAAAACTCGTGGGCACACCCCAACGAAGAGAGCTCGATTTATCAGCTGAAGGCTGTTTTGGAAAATCTGTTTGCCCGACTGGGTGTGAGCCAAAACAGACTCAACTGCGCGCAGGCTTCCGACGATCTGTTTGCCACGTCGCTCGAGTACCATACCAAAGGGGGCAAAAAGCTGGCGGTAGCGGGTATCATCCAGCCCCGTTTGACCAAGAAGTTCGATATCGATACTGCTCTTTTTTATGCGGATATCAACTGGACGCTGTTGCTGCGCGAAATCAGAAACAGCAAAACCACTTTCAGCGAAATATCGAAATATCCATCGGTAAAACGCGACCTGGCTCTGTTGGTGGACAAACAGGTGACTTTTGCCGAAATAGAAAAAATAGCGAACGAAAGCGAGCGCAAGTTGCTCCGCCGGGTAGAGCTGTTTGATGTATATGAGGGTAAAAACCTGGAAGCGGGCAAAAAATCGTATGCGGTAAGCTTCACCCTTCTGGATGAGACCAAGACATTGGCAGACAAACAGATTGAGGCCATCATGGGCAAAATACAGAGCAACCTGGAGAGCAAGCTGGGGGCTAAACTGAGATAATTGCAAAGAAACAGGTAAAACAATTCTATAAACTACATAAAATATGGGAAGAGCATTTGAATACAGAAAAGCCAGAAAAATGAAACGCTGGGGCAATATGGCCCGTACATTTACCAAATTGGGAAAAGAGATTGTGATGTGTGTGAAGTCATCGGGTCCGGATCCGGATGCAAATCCCCGTCTGCGCGCATTGATGCAAAACGCCAAGGCAGCCAATATGCCGAAAGAGAATGTGGAACGTGCCATCAAAAAGGCTACATCGAAGGACGAGGCCGACTACAAAGAGATGGTGTATGAGGGATATGGTCCCAACGGAATCGCTATATTGGTGGAGACTGCCACCGACAACACGACCCGCACAGTGGGTAATGTACGCAGTTACATCAATCACTCGGGTGGTTCGCTGGGGACATCGGGCAGCCTTTCGTTCCTGTTTGAGCGCAAGAGTGTGTTCAAAATCAAGGCCAAAGAGGGTCTCGAACTGGAGGAGCTGGAACTGGAACTGATAGACTTTGGTGCCGATGAACTGGTACAGGAGGAGAATGAAATAACAATATATGGTGAGTTTGAGTCGTACAACACGATACAGAAATACCTGGAAGAAAACGGATTTGAGATTGTGAGCTCGGAGTTTGTGCGTATCCCCAACGATGTGAAAGAACTGACCAAAGAGCAACGTGCTCAGGTGTATAAACTGATCGACAAACTCGAGGATGATGATGATGTACAGAATGTATATCACAACATGAAGGAGGAGGAAGAGGACGACGAGGAGTAATTCTTAATTAATAATTAATAATTAAGAATTAATAATTGGGGGATTCCTCCTTATAGTCGGAATGACGGCGAAGGTAATTCATAATGCATAATTCATAATGCATAATTGGCGGATTCCTCCTTACGGTCGGAATGACGGAAGTCGCGATAATAAAAAAGGAAGAGAGATTCCTCCTTACGGTCGGAATGACGGCTGTTGCGACAAAAATAAAAATGGAAGAGAGATTCCTCCCTACGGTCGGAATGACGGAAGTTGCGACAATAAAAAAGGAAAAGAGAGCAGTTGCGGCTTCGCCGCAACTGCTCTCTCTTTGTTCTACCCCCTTTAATCAGGTGCGGCCGTCATTCCGAACGCAGTGAGGAATCTCGTTTTTCACCTCCTTTGCCAGTGTTGCCGTCATTCCGAACACAGTGAGAAATCGCATCTTTAACCCCTTCCACCAGACGAGGCCGTCATTCCGACTGTAAGGAGGAATCTCATATTATCCACATACATTGAGGGGGGGACTCCAAGTCACCCCCTCAATTAACCGCAAGTCGCCTCTTCATTTCGACCGAAGTGAGAAACGCCTCTTTTATTCTGGTTCTTTTATCTTAATACCATCAAAAAACTATCTTCCAATTCCCTTAACCTCAAAACCTATAGTTTCGAGAGCCTCTTTATTGAGAAGATTACGACCATCAAACACGAAGGCCGGTTTTTTCACACCTTTGTAGATGCGTGTCCAGTCGTACTCTTTGAACTCATCCCACTCGGTAAGGAGAGCGATGGCGTGTGCATCGTCCATTGCCTCGTAAGGATTGTCGTACACGCGGATATTGGCAATCAGTTTATCTTTGATTTTGGAAAACTCGATATTCTGTTCGGCCAGATAGTCGAGATCTCTCAGAATCTGCTCTTTATCCACCCGGGGATCGAAGACATGAATTTCGGCCTGATCCTGCAACAACTCCCAAGCCACATAAATAGCGGCAGATTCGCGGGTATCGTTGGTATCCTTCTTGAAAGCCCAGCCGAGGAACGAAATTTTCTTGCCCGACACGGTATTGAAGAGCGAATCAATTATCTGTTTAGCGAAGCGATGCTTTTGATAATCGTTGATATGAATCACCTCCTGCCAGTAGTTAGCCACCTCGGGCAATCCGAAATGGCGACAAAGGTAGACCAGATTCATAATATCCTTTTGAAAACAGGAACCACCAAAACCGACAGAAGCCTTGAGGAACTTCGGTCCGATACGGCTATCGGAACCAATGGCCCTCGCTATTTCATCCACGTTAGCCCCCGTTTTTTCGCACAAAGCAGAGATTGAGTTGATACTCGAAATGCGCTGAGCCAGGAAGGCGTTGGCAGTCAGTTTCGACAATTCGGAAGACCAGACATTGGTCTGCAGGATTCTTTCGCGCGGCACCCAGTTGGCATACACCGAGGTCAAAGCCTCAATAGCCTCCAGTCCTTCGGGCGATTGATCGCCACCAATCAGCACCCTGTCCGGCTCAAACAAATCGGCCACGGCAGTACCCTCGGCCAGAAACTCCGGATTAGAGAGCACCTGAAAAGAGAGACCTTTTGCATTGTTGCTCAGGATAGTCTGGATAGACTGCGCCGTGCGCACCGGCAAGGTAGATTTCTCCACCACAATTTTATTATTATCAGCCACGTCGGCAATCTGACGCGCACAAAGTTCGATGTATTTGAGATCGGCCGCCATACCCTTGCCCACGCCGTAGGTTTTTGTAGGCGTATTCACCGAGATAAAAATCAGTTCGCTGGTGCGAATAGCCTCATTGACATCGGTGGAGAAAAAGAGATTGCGACTACGCGCCTCCTTCACCACTTCGGCCAGTCCCGGCTCATACACCGGCAGGTTGTCGGTATTCTCATCATTCCAGTCGGCAATCCGCTGCTGGTTGACATCCACCACAGTCACCCGGATATGCGGGCACTTGAGTGCAATAACAGCCATGGTAGGGCCACCTACGTACCCTGCGCCAATACAACAAATATTCTTAATTTTCATACCGATGAATTATTATATTTTGAATCAGAATCAGGACAAACCATCAAAACCATCCACTTTATCTTTCGATTTGTTGTGGCGATAACCGTAGTTGTAGTTGTAGCCCGATTTTTGGTTGTAGTAATAGATTCTGTTGCTCAGGTCGACATCGTTGAGCACCAGGTAGATGCTCTTGAAAATCTTCTGACTACTGATTTTATTAACAAACTCGATATCGCTCTTTTCGGAGTAAGAAGAACGACAAATATAGAGAGTAACATCGGCAACGCGACCAATCAGAATGGTATCGGAAACCGCGCCCACAGGAGCACTATCCAATATCACATAGTCGTATTCGGCCTTCAGTTTTTCGATCAGTATATCCAATCTCTCTTTCATGAGCAACTCATTCGGGTTGGGAGGAATAACCCCCGCAGGCATGATATGCAGGAATGGATTATCTGTTTTTTGAATCAAAGCATGGTAATCGGTTGTTTGACCCGACAAGAAAGAGGAGACACCCTCTTTTTTATCGTTCAGTTTAAACAACTTGGTAAGCTGCGGTTTGCGCAGGTCGAGACCAATCAATATCACCTTCTTTTCGGCCGTGGCCAAACTGAGAGAAATATTGGCACTCACAAACGTTTTTCCTTCGCCGGGACGGGTAGAAGAGACCAGCACCACCTTTTGTGTGGGGAAGTCGAGCGCGAGTTGCAGGCGTGTACGCAACAGACGGAATCTTTCGGCATGCGTATTTGTCGCTTTTTCGTGCGGCAAGAGCGGGTTTTCCGGATTATCATTCCGGCTCAGCTCGGCAATAACCGGCAGAGAAGAAATTTTCTCGATATCCTGCAACAGAGTCACTTTGGTATTGATTTTGCTCAGGATAAACAAAACCAGAACCGGGAAGAAGAGACCGAGGAAGAAAGCAATGATAAGAATCAAAGAACTTTTGGGAGCCACCTTATTTGCCGCAGCTGCTTCGCGGGTAACGCGGGCTTTGGGCACCGTGATCGCAATATTCAGAGAAGCCTCTTCTCTTTTTTGGAGCAGGAAGATATAGAGAGTCTCCTTGATTTTTTGTTGACGTTTGATTTCGATAAATTCTCGTTCCTGGCGGGGAATCTCTTTGATTCTCGACAACATCAGATTATCCTGTTTGCGGATATCACTGCGCGAAATACCCAATGCACTTTTCACATTGCTGATACCGGTAAAAATAGCTCTTCGGGCAGAAGCAATCTGTTCGTTGATGGTGCGTAGAGCCGGGTTATCGATGTTAGAACCCTGTTTTATACGCTCTCTGTTCATCAGCAACTGATTGTATGCCCCGATAACAGCGACCAAACCGGCGTCGTTGAGACCCAGGTTCGGAATAAGCGCATAGCGGTTGTTCTCTTTGGATATAAAATCTTCGACAAAGCGTACCAGATTAATCTGAGTCTCCACTTCCACACCCTTCATATTGTATTCGCTACCTTTTTCGAGATACAACTCGGCTTCGGCAGAGATATCAGTCAGGTTATTGCTCTTTTTGTAACCCTCCACATCCTTTTCGACATCAGACAACTCGGTGGTTAAAAATTTGAGGCGTTCATCGATAAAGTTTCTTGAATTCATCGAAGATTGATTGACCTGCGAGATTGCATCGCGGTTGTAAGCAGCCATCAATTGCGTAAGGATATCGATACATTTTTGCGGATTTCCGCTGCGCACGGTTAAGTTTACCACGTTACCATCCTTTATAGCAGAAGCCTTGAGAGAACCCAGCACAGCACCAATGGCTGCTTTTTTGTCGGTAATAAATACAGAAACCGGTTCGTTCAAATCGCGCCCCCCTACTCTGCTTTGAATCACCACTTTACCAATCGGCAGATTCAACACTGCGGGAAGAGATTTCAAATCGACCGTTCTTTCGACACCTGCAGCTTTGGTCTCATCGTTGCTTTTCACTACATCCTCCCACTTCACCCGGATATCACCCGAAGAGAGTTTTTCGCAGGTCATGCCAAAGCCGGTACCTTCGGGCACATCATTGGGCAACAACACCTCGATAGGAGCATCTTTGTACAAATCGATGACACGTCCCACTTTGTTTTTGGTCGAATAAGAGATATTGAGATCGAGCGAATCGACCACCTCGAGCGCGATGGGGTGCGACTGAATCAGTTCCACTTCGTCGTCGATATTATCGCTACCCAGTCCATCGATGAGCGCGATTTTTTCGAGCGCATTGCTGCTGTTTTTATCGTCGAGGATAAGAATTTGTGAGCTCGACTCATATACTTCCGACTGATATTTGGTATATACAAAGCCTGCCACCAGAAAGATTAAGAGAGAAGCCAGAATCCATTTCCAATGGATATATGCAGATACAACTAACTCCTTGAGGTTAATCGCCTCTTCTTCGTTGTTTGCTTCGTTGAATGCCGGTGAATTTAAATATCGTTGATCCATAAATTATTTTTCATTTATATATTAGTTGTGAGCAGAAAAGAGCGATTAACGGGTAAGCGTTGCGATAAGCGAAGTGAACGAAATAAGGATACCCACGATAGAGAGCGTCAGTGTTTCGGCACTACCAATGCTGGCACCCCGGGCCTTCACCTTGTTGGGTTGTACATAGAGTACATCGTTCTTTTTGAGGAAATAAAAAGAGGAGCTGATCAGGTCTTTGTTGGTGAGATCGAGTCTGTAAGTTTTGCGTTCTCCCTTTTCATCGAGTCTCACTAAGAGCACATTATTACGCTGTCCGTAAATAGTGAGGTCGCCGGCAGCGGCCAAAGCATCGTAGATAGTGATACGCTCAGAAGGCACCGACATGGTACCGGGTCTGTTGACTTCGCCCAACACAGAGATGGTGTAATCGATAAAGCGGACCACCACCATCGGGTCTTCGGTGAGGTATTTGGGGAATATTTGGGACTTAACCAATTGTTGAATCTGCAGTTTAGAGAGTCCGGCCACTTTGAGTTTGCCCACCACGGGGAATGTAATTTCGCCCTTAGCATCGACGAGATAAGATTGCAAAGAGGCCTGACTGTAGATGCTTTTGGATGCACCACCCATTTGGGAGGGGTCCGGAACTATAGGCGGATTGAAAGGTAAGGAAGACTCGGGCGATGATGTAGAGACTGTGATCATGAGGTAGTCTCCTACTTTAACTAATTCCTCGGGAAACTCTTTTTGTAGGTTTTCTGTGTATGAAACCGGCTCCCCTGCCCCTTTTGCGTAAGTAATCATTTTTGGCGATTTGCAGGAGGATAAAACCGCAACCGCCACCATCAGTGTAACAAATAACTTATTCACAACTTTAGTTTTATAGTTTTCGACACAAAGATAACTAAATCTTTTTTTATGCAAAATTTAATTGAAGAGATTATTGCAAATAATGCAAATGTTGTGGCAGGTAACGAAAGTATATAAAAAAAACCCGGTAGAGTATAGACTCTACCGGGCTTGTATTTAAGTTAAAAACGGGAGCAAATGTTAATCCTCTGCTACTTCCTGTTTTTTGTGTTTGCGTTTCATCATTTCGTAAGCCACAGGCACCGCTACAAAGAGAGTAGAATAGGTACCCAAAACCACCCCAACCAGCATGGCGAAAGTAAAGCTTCGAATGGTATCTCCACCCAGAATAAAGATACAGAGCAGAACGATAGCGGTACAAAGCGCAGTACTGTAAGTACGCGACAGCGTGGTATTGAGCGCATCATTGAGCAAACGCTTCAGGTCGCGTTTCGGGTAGTTGTGCATAATCTCGCGGATACGGTCGAAAATAACCACGGTATCATTCACCGAATAACCGATAACAGTAAGTACGGCTGCGATAAACGACTGGTCGATATCCATAGAGAAAGGCATAAACTTGTAGAAGAGCGAGTAAGTACCGATAATAACCAATGTATCGTGCACAAGCGAAGCCACAGTACCCACACTGAAAGCCCAATCGCGGAAACGAAGCAGGATGTATATACCCATTGCGATAACTGCGAAGAATACAGCCCAGATAGCACCGCGGGTAATGTCGCTGGCGATGGCAGGACCTACCTTCATCGAACTCACGATATGATTTGAAGTAAACTCAGCCAGAGTAGTACCTTCGGGCAGATCTGATTTGAAGCCGTCGAACATTTTCTGAGCAATTTCGTCGTCAATCTGCGGATCATTTTCGGTGATACGGTAGTTGGTGGTAACACGCACCTGTTTGCTGTTTCCAATAGTAATAACGCTGATTGCGTTTTCGCCAAAGAAAGGTTTCAGTTTTTCGGTAGCTTGTTGTGTATTCACAGGCTGATCGAAACGAATCACGTAGTTGCGACCACCGGTAAAGTCGATACCTTCTTTCAGACCGAGCGTAGCAAAAGAGACCAGAATAACAGCGATAATCACGCTGGAGAAAATGTAACCCTTTTTGCGCATGCCAATCCAGTCGATTTTTGGAGAGACCAACACGTTTTTCATCATATTGGTGGTAAAGGTCAGATTTTGGAAATAACCTTTAGCCATAGCAGCCTCATACATAATACGGGTCAAAAACACCGCAGTAAAGAACGAGCAAACAATACCGATGATAGTAGTGGTAGCAAAACCTTTGATAGGACCTGTTCCGAAATAGAAGAGAATAACACCGGTAATAATCGAAGTCAGGTTGGAGTCGAAGATAGCCGAGAAGGCGTTGTGATACCCCTCTTCGATAGCTTTGCGCAACGATTTTCCGGCGCGTAACTCCTCTTTGATACGTTCGTAAATCAATACATTAGCATCTACTGCGATACCCAGAGAGAGCACCATACCGGCAATACCCGATAAAGTAAGCACCGACTGGAACGAAGCAAGAATACCCATAGTAAAGAAGATATTGACCATAAGCGCCAGGTTGGCGATAAGACCGGGCACAACACCGTACACAGCCATCATATAAATCATAAGCATCACGAGTGCGATTACGCAGGAAACGATACCATCCTGAATAGCCTCCTGACCCAAAGATGGTCCGACCACCTCTTCCTGAACGATATGAACAGAAGCAGCCATTTTACCTGATTTGAGCACGTTGGCTAAGTCTTTGGCCTCTTCGGGCGAGAAATCGCCGGTAATAGAAGAACGGCCACCGGTAATTTCGTCGTTTACACGGGGGAAAGAATAGACATAATTATCGAGAACGATGGCGATACTTTTGCCTACATTCTCTTTGGTAAGGCGAGCCCAGTCTTTAGCTCCCACGGGATTCATAGTCATACTGACACTGGCATTTGCCGAGTTTTGTTCGAAATCGTCGCGTGCGTCAGTCACCACATCACCGGTGAGAGGCGCTTTTCCGTTGCGGTTTTCTACTTTAATCGCAATCAGTTGATAGTATTGCTCCTCTTCGTCAACAGACTTCACAGTCCAACGGAACTGCAAAGCGCGTGGTAGCACATCGCGGGCCGCTTTCGACGAGAGATAACGGTTGATTTTAGCAGTATCTCTGTAGCTGGCAATACCGATGACAGGCGATTTCGCATTGCGCTGATCCATACTCAGTAAACCCAGCAAAGGATATTCTTTGAGCAACTCCTCGCGGCTTTGACCGGAAGCTTTATCCACTTTAGATTTCCCTTTGATTTTGGCCACCAGGCTATCTTTTCCTTTCGTATCAGCAGAAGCAGAATCGGCAGAAGCAGTAGCAGTAGCGACAGCGGTAGAATCGGCAGCAACGGTAGCTGTATCTGTTTTTTCGACCACGACACCCGCTTTTTTCAGATCGCGTATAGCGTTGTTGGCCGACACCAGATTTTGGTAAACCTCTTCGAAGTTGTAGGTAGTCCAGAATTCGAGATTAGCATTACCCTGCAACAGTTTGCGCACACGCTCGGTATCCTTGATACCCGGTAATTCTACCGAGATACGACCATCCTGCTCCATGCGCTGAATGTTGGGAGCCACCACGCCAAATCGGTCGATACGTGTACGTAACACATTGAAAGAGTTGCTGATAGCACTCTCCAACTCCTGTTTGAGTACCGCAATAACCTCGGCATCTGTACTGTTCGAATTGATTTTATCTTTAAATTCGAAACTGAAAAGACCGGCTAAGCGGGCATTTGGATCTAATTTTTTGTACTCCTGAGCAAAAAAGTCGATGTAGTTTCCTTGTTCTTTCAACTGGCGGGCATTGGCAGCGGCAAGAGCCTTGTTGAAATTCTCGTCCTGGCTATTGCCGGAAAAAGATCTCAAAACATCAGCTACATTGAGCTCCAGAATAACACTCATCCCACCTTTGAGGTCGAGCCCCAGGTTAATCTCCATCTCGCGGCATTCTTTAAGCGTATAATATCCCAACCACACCTTTTTATTTGCGAGAGAGTCGAGATACATGCTTGTTTTCACCTGATCGCCGGCACCATATTCCTCTGCCTTACCGACATAGTAATTGGTGACCACCGAGAAGGAGATGTAAAACAAACAAACCAGGGTAAGCAATACCGAAATTAATTTTACGAATCCTTTGTTTAACATTTGAAAATCACTTTTTATTGATTGGTTTATAATTTTGATTGTTAAATTAGCTTGCAAATATAGAGGTTTTTTCTTTATACGCTATAAAAAAAACTCTAATTTATAAAGAAGTTGCTCTTTCGACTCTGTTTGACGGGATTATAGCGACCCGAATGCCCCGATAACCGATACAAATTAATAAATCCGGGATCTCTTTTCAATCAGCTTCAGTCGCATGGTGTCGCTCATAAATATGGTCTTCAACTCCGAGAGGCCGTAATATTTGCGGGTAAACAGCTCGTAAATTTTATCAGAGAGACGATAAAACAGGTACGAAGTGACCAAACCGGCCAGCACATCAATCAGGTAGTGAGCCTGAATATAGACGGTAGCCATCACCAGCGCCAGGTAGAAAGGCAACAGCAGGGCAAAGATGCGATAGCGGCGGAAATGGAGAATCAATATAACGATGAGTGTAGAGATGCCTACATGAGAGCTGGGGAAAGCAGCGGTAGGTCTCTCGCCCACCTGCTGGGTATTTTCGACAAGCTGATAAAAGAAACCGGAATGATCTCCGTCGATAATCAACGAGTTATTCAGATGAAAATAGGTGCCCATGGGCGGAAAAACAGCCTGATGCAGATTTTCCTGACCAATAGCGGGGAAATAGTATTGCGGCCCTGCCACAGGAAACAATATGTATATAAGGTAATAGAGAAAAAACGAACAGATAATGATGAAGAAGAACTTTTCGAATTTCTTCTTTTCGAGGAAAAAGAAGTAGAGGCTTGTACCGATAATCATAGGATAATAGGCAAAATAGCCCATGTGAAGAAATTCGCTGAACCAATGCTGCGGCATCAGGCGGGCAAACTCCAGCGCCGGCTGACAGCCAAACAGCCCCTGCTCCCACCCGGCCAGCAGATGATCCTGGTTGGGCAACATCCGGTTCATATCGTAGGTATCGGGGTACCAATAAGAGAGCATGGCACCTACAAAGGCATACCGCAACAACCGGATACCCCACCAGTTGTAGTGCGCGTTGAACCAGGCCAGCGCAACAATAACAGCGACAATCATCAATCTGAACATCATCAGATTGGAAGATAGGTATAGATGGGGCAGGAACGCCAAAATGAGCGTTGTGATAAAAATATAGATAAACGTAATTTTCTCAACTGCAAAAAAACGAATAGAGTCTTTCCGGATCATGTTTTTCACAAATAGTTTTGTTCTTTATACCAACGAATGCTCGCCTCAAGCCCTTTTTGCAAATCGAACCGGGGCGTAAAGCCCAAATCCCGTCCAGCTTCGGCCACAGAGCAGTTCCAGTTTCGTTGTTTCATTATTTTGTATTTGTCTCCATTGAGCGTAGCCGGTTTATTGGTTATTCTACCCCACAATTGAGCAAGCAAAGATACAACTTTTACAAATACAAGAGGCAATTTAAAGGAAATGACCCGCTTTATACCCAGAATTTTTTGTACAATGAGGCGAAAATGGGAAGCCTGATAGAGATTTCCATCGGAGAGGTAGTAACTTTTGTCGGTAACAGGAGACGCAGCCGCCAGCAGTGCAGCCCGGGCCAGATCTTCGACATATATAAAAGTGAGGTACTGCGGACGGAGCCCCACAGCCGGGTCGAAACCGGAGCGAATGGTTTTAATCATCAGAAAATAGTCTTTGTCGCGTGGGCCATACACCCCCGTAGGCCTGAGAATGATATAGGGGAAGCGCGGCTGCGATTTCAGATAATTTTCGGCAGAGAGTTTGCTCTTTCCGTATTTGGTATTGGGTTTGGGCTGGTAATTGTTGGGGATAGGATTGCTGCTATTTTCGTCGAAGGGGCCACAAACGCTCAGACTGCTCATCAGAACAAATTTCTGAGGCACAGCATCGCACCCGATGAGAGCATCGACGAGATTTCGGGTATAGAGCGAGTTGATTTTTTCGAAATGGTAGCTTTTCAACGCTTTGGTTGCACCCAGATTGTGGACAACGTAGTGCCAACCGCCAAATTCGGCTTTGCAACGGGCAATCTCCTGCATCAAAAGCACACTATTGTGGTAAGGCAAATCGACGAAACGGATTCTTTTATCCTGCAAATAGCGGAGATCTGCCGATTTGCGCACAGCCGCCCACACCTCGTACCCCGATGCCAAAGCCTCTTCAACGATAAAACTCCCGATAAAACCGTTTGCACCCGTAATTAAAATTCTCTTCGAATCCATCATTCCAATCGTTTTGTTATGCCCAACAAGTAAAGTCGGGTAAAAAACGGGCAAAATAAGTATAAAAAACAGAGCAAAGCAAATAGAAAGGGGTAAATCGGGAAACGTTTCACTTTTAACACAAAAAAAAACGCATTTTGCTATCTCTATATTGCAAAATTGACTACTTTTGCATCAAAAATTTGATTGAAATCAAATTAGGCCGGAAAGACCATTCCAAATTATACTAAAACCTGTATAAAAAAATAAGAGTTATGAATTTAATGCAACAAATCATTGCCCGGGCAAAAGCCGATAAACAGCGTATCGTACTGCCCGAAGGAACAGAAATCCGCACCCTGAAAGCAGCAGATCAACTGTTGGCTGAAGAGATTGTAGAAGTAATTCTGATTGGTAATCCGGAAGAGATTAACCGGTTAGCCTCAGAAAACGGTCTGTTGAACATCGTAAAAGCCAAACTGGTAGATCCATTGGCACACGAGAAGAAGGCAGAATATTCTGATTTGTTGTACAACCTGCGCAAAAGCAAGGGCATGACTCCCGAGCAGGCGGCGAAACTGACGGAAGACCCACTGTTTCTGGCCTGTTTGATGATAAAAAGCGGAGATGCGGATGGCGAAGTAGCCGGTGCGTTGAACACAACGGGCAATGTATTGAGACCTGCGTTTCAGATTGTGAAAACCCTGCCGGGAATAAGCGTTGTATCGGGAGCCTTTCTGATGTTTCTCGAAGACAAGAAATGGGGAGAAGATGGATTGCTGGTTTTTGCCGATTGCGCAGTACACCCCAACCCAACAGCAGCCGAGCTGGCACAGATTGCAGTAGCCACCGGCCACACCACACGTGCCATTGCCGGATTTGAGCCCAAAATCGCGATGTTGAGCTTCTCCTCGAAAGGAAGCGCCAAACACGAGATGGTAGACAAAGTAGTGGAAGCCACCAAACTGGCCAAAGAGCTCGACCCCACCTTATTAATAGATGGAGAATTGCAGGCCGATGCCGCCATTGTGGAAGCGATAGGACAAAGCAAGGCCCCGGGCAGCGAAATAGCAGGCAAAGCCAATGTATTGGTATTCCCGACGCTCGAAGTAGGCAATATTGCTTATAAACTGGTACAAAGACTGGCCGGAGCAGAGGCTGTAGGCCCGATACTTCAGGGAATAGCAGCACCTATCAACGATTTGTCGCGCGGATGTTCTGTAGAAGACATTTATTATTTGGTAGCAATCACAGCGAATCAGGCAATTGGTATAAAAAAAGACAAACAATAAATCGAACAATTATATGGCAGAACAAATTGTAGAACAAATTGAAAACTTTGGACTCAGTCAGAAAGACAGAAAGAGAAAAATGTTTTCTAAAATCGGAGTAGTTGGTTGTGGTAAAGAGGGTCAAAACATTGTGGGCATTACAGCTTCAGCAGGTTTGGATGTAGTCTTTATCGAACTGTCTCAGGAGAAAATTGATAGCGCATTTGAGAAAATCAGTAAAAATCTGGATAACAAGATTGAAAACTGGGGCTTAACCGCGGCAGAGAAAAAAGGTGTATTGAACCGGATAGTAGGTTCTACGGAGTACACCGACCTGAGCGACTGCGATTTTGTGATTGAGTGTACCCGCTACGACGACGAAACCGGGGAGCGCAACACCCGCCACCGCAAAGAGGTTTTTCGCGAGCTGGACAAAGTACTGACAGATGATGCCATTATTGCGACAAACGCCTCTACGGTGATCATTACCGAGCTGGCCTCGGAGCTCAGAAACAAAGAGCGTTGCGTAAGTCTTCATTTTTTGGTATCACAACCCGAAGCCCGCATTCTGGAAATCGTAAAAGGGTTGTACACTACAGAAGAGGTGTACCAAAAGGTATTGCTGTTTACCAAAATGATTAAGCACGAAGTGATACATGTACACGAGAGTGCCGGATTGGTAAGTTTGCGTTTGTTTGTGACTATGCTCAATGAAGCCTGCCAGATGTTGATGGAGAATGTTGCCTCTATCGAGGATATCGACAAGCTTTTGATGATGGGTTGGGGATTCCGCAGAGGAGTATTCCGCATTGCCGACCAGATTGGAATAGAAAAAACAGTTGCTCTGATGGAGAACATGTTTGGGGAATACGGCGACAAGAAATACAAGCCGAATCCCATACTGATGCGTTTGTATCGCGCCAAACAATTTGGTGTTCGTTCGGGACAGGGTTTTTACACCTACGACGAGAACGGTAATATTATCAAGTAGGCTTTATTAAATAACAGACAAGAAAGATGAATATATTAATATTAAATTGCGGAAGCTCTTCTGTCAAATACAAGCTCATCAACATGGAGCAGAAAGAGGTTTTGGCACAAGGCGGGATTGAAAAAATAGGTTTGAAGGGTTCATTTCTGAAATTAGAAAAACCGGATGGATCAAAAGTAGTACTCGAGGGAGAAATTCTGGAGCACACCATGGCTGTAGAGTATATTTTGGGTGTATTGCTGAGCGAGAAACACGGTTGCCTGAAATCGTTGAAGGAGATTGACGCGGTAGGCCATCGTGTGGTACACGGCGGAGAAAAGTTCAATTCGAGTGTGATGATTACCGATGAAGTAATTGCAAAAATGGAAGAGTGCATCGACATGGCTCCCCTGCACAATCCTCCAAACCTGAAGGGAATATTTGCTGTAAAAGAGCTGATGCCGGGTGTACCTCAGGTAGGAGTTTTCGATACAGCTTTCCACCAAACCATGGAGCCTTATGCTTATCTGTATGGTATCCCCTACTCGCTGTACGAGAAATACGCTATCCGCAGATACGGTTTCCACGGAACCAGCCACCGCTACGTTTCGAAAAGAGCCTGCGACATTTTGGGAGTAGATTACAGCACTCAAAAAATTATATCCTGCCATATTGGCAATGGAGCATCTATCGCGGCGATTAAGAATGGAAAATCGATGGATACCACCATGGGATTCACCCCTGTAGAGGGACTGATGATGGGTACACGTTCGGGCGATGTGGATGCCGGAGTTATTACCTACCTGATGGACAAAGAGATGATAGGTTCGGCAGGTGTAAGTAATATGCTGAACAAACAGGGTGGAGTATTGGGTGTTTCGGGTGTTTCATCAGACATGCGCGAGATAGAAGATGCCATTGCAAAAGACAACAGTCGCGCTATTCTGGCCATGGAAATGTATAATTATCGCATTCGCAAATACGTTGGTGCATACGCTGCAGCATTGGGTGGCGCAGATATTATTATTTTCACAGGTGGTGTAGGTGAAAATCAGGCTGTTACCCGTTATGAAGTATGTAAAGATATGGAATTTATGGGCATCTCTATCGATAAAGAACTGAATAAGAAGGTACGCGGAAAAGAAATTATTCTGAGCACACCCGAATCGAAAGTGAAGGTGATGATAGTGCCGACAGACGAAGAGTATATGATTGCAGCTGATACACTCAGCATTTTATCCACTGAAAAAAACCATTAATCATGATTCAGGGTTCGTTAAAAAACACGCTGATATCCGAAAAGCTTCATCCACTTTTTGCGCGGGCGTTTGAGTACATCAACAACACCGATTTTACAGATATGGAACCCTGTAAGATTGAGTTGGAGGGCAAGAAACTGATGATTATAGTTGCCGAAGTGAACGGAAAGAAGAGCGAAGAGGCGAAGGTGGAGGTGCACCGTCAGTATATCGACATTCAGGTGCCGATAACCGAAACAGAATGCATGGGATGGAGAGCGCTCGATGAGTGCCAAAGCCCGGTGGATAGCTACAACAGCGAAAAGGATATCTTGTTTTTTGCAGACGCGGCTACGAGCTTCATCACGGTTCAACCCGGTGAGTTTGCCATTTTCTTTCCCGAAGATGGACATGCACCCGGAATCGGAAGCGGAACTATCAAAAAAGTGATTGCTAAGGTGATGATTTAACTGAAGATATTTCAGACAAAAAAAGAGGCTTTATCCTATATGGAATGGCCTCTTTTTTTATATAAACGGGAAAAACAGGAGAAAAACCGCTATTTTTCCCGCAAATTCGGCATAATCTCAAAAAAAAGTACGTTCTTTGCAAGTTAAATTTCGAATCGTACAAAACAGATATTCAACAAAAGAAAAAGAATGGTTTTTACAGCTCAACAGATTGCAGATTTTCTTCAGGGAACAGTTGTGGGAAATGCGGAGGTAAAAGTATCCGATTTCTCAAAAATTGAAGAAGGCAAACCCGGAACCCTGACATTTTTGGCCAATCCAAAATACGAATCGTACATTTATAATACCCTTGCTGATGTTGTTTTGGTGAATGATAATTTCGCACCAAGCCAGGAGATCAGAGCCACATTGATAAAAGTACCCAACGCTTACGCATCGTTGGCACAACTTTTTCAGCTGGCAGAGAAAGCCAAAGGAAAAAAAAGCGGAACAGAGCCGATGAGCTTTGTGGCAGAATCGGCCAGCATAGGAGACTCTGCCTACATCGGGGCATTTTCCTACATCAGCGAACGGGCGAAAATAGGAAGCGGAGCGCAGATTTATCCACAGGTTTTTGTGGGTGAAGATGTGGTAATAGGCGACAATGTAACTCTCTTTCCCGGGGTAAAAATTTATGCCGGATGCCGGATTGGCAACAATTGTATCCTGCATGCGGGAGCGGTTATCGGGTCCGACGGATTTGGCTTTGCACCGGAAGGCGAGAAATACAACAAAATTCCCCAAATGGGTAATGTGATTGTAGAAGATGATGTAGAAATAGGTGCAAATACAACCATAGATTGCGCCACCTTAGGGTCGACAATCATTCGAAAAGGGGTGAAACTGGACAATCTGATACAAATAGCCCACAATGTGGAAATCGGCGATAATACGGTGATGGCCGCGCAGTGCGGTATTGCTGGTTCTTCAAAAATCGGCAAAAACTGCATGTTTGGCGGTCAGGTAGCTGTGAGCGGACACATTACGGTGGGCGATCGCATACGCATTGGCGGACAATCGGGCATAGCCAACAACCAAAAAAGCGACCAGGTATTGCTGGGATCACCGGCCATACCGGCGGGCGATTGCGCCAGAAGCTACGCGGTGGTGAAGAATCTGCCGGGTCTGCAACGCGAAGTAACCTCGTTGAAGAAAGAGATTGAAGAGCTGAAAAAGCTGATTCGGGTGCAACAATAAATGAGGCAAATATTTGAATTATAAACACATAATATAAGACTGATGTCAAACCAGAAAACTCTTCTAAAAAGCTTTTCCGTTTCGGGAAAGGGACTTCACACAGGAGTTGAAATCACTGTTACCTTCAACCCTGCTCCGGCAAATCACGGCTACAAAATTCAACGCATTGATCTGGAAGGACAACCCATCATAGATGCTGTTGCCGAGAATGTGGTAGAAACGCAAAGAGGTACAGTTGTGGGCAAGCACGATGTAAAAATAAGCACCATCGAGCACGCCATGGCTGCTCTGTATGCTTCTGAAATCGACAACTGTCTGATTGAGGTGAATGCACCGGAATTTCCGATACTCGACGGAAGTGCCACGCTGTATATGACAGAAATTGCGTCTGCCGGAATTGCAGAGCAGGACGAAAGAAAAGATTATTACATCGTACGCAACAAAATTGAGATCAAAGACGAGGCCACCGGCTCTTCTATTCTTGTTTTACCGGATGATAAGTTCAGCATCAACACGCTGGTATCCTACGACTCCCCTATCCTCTCCAATCAATATGCAGTGTTGAACGATTTAAAAGATTTTGAAACGGAGATATCTGCTTGTCGTACGTTTGTATTTGTGCGTGAAATAGAGCCTCTGATTCAAAACAACCTGATAAAAGGTGGTGATCTGGACAACGCTATCGTGATATACGACGTAAAAAAATCGCAGGAAGATCTGGATAAACTGGCAGATTTGATGAATACCCCTCACAAACCGGCCCATGAACTGGGATATCTCAACAACAAACCTCTTGTTGTGGACAACGAACCCGCACGACATAAACTGATGGATGTAATCGGGGACATTGCCCTGATTGGCAAACCGATAAAAGGGCGTATTATTGCCACCAAGCCCGGGCACAAAATCAACAACCAGTTTGCCCGTCATATACGCCGCGAACTGAAACGCCTGGAGATACAAACACCCAGCTATTTCCCCGATAAAGAGCCGGTTATGGACGTCAACCGCATCAAGAAGCTGTTGCCTCACAGATGGCCTTTCCTGATGGTGGATAAAATCATCGACCTGGGCAGCAAGCATATTGTAGGTGTGAAGAACGTGACGGTGAACGAAACCTTCTTCTGTGGCCACTTCCCCGACGAACCGGTGATGCCGGGTGTACTTCAGGTAGAGGCTATGGCGCAGGTGGGTGGACTGATGGTACTGAACTCGGTGGACGATCCGAGCAGTTATTCGACCTATTTCCTGAAGATAGACAACGTAAAATTCCGCCAGAAGGTGGTACCCGGAGACACGCTGATTTTCCGTTTGGATTTGATATCTCCGATGAGAAGAGGGTGTGCCCAAATGAAGGGATATGCCTTTGTGGGAGAAAAAATAGTATCAGAAGCAGAGTTTATGGCTCAAATCATCAAAAATAAATAATTAAATCGATCTATGAGACAACCATTAGCCTATATCCATCCGGATGCGCAGATTGCTCCGAATGTGGTCATAGAACCATTTGTTACAATCGATAAGAATGTAGTTATCGAAGAAGGCACACGTATCGGATCCAATGTTACCATTTTCGAAGGTGCCCGAATCGGCAAAAATTGCAATGTATTTCCGGGAGCAGTCATTTCGGCAGTTCCACAGGATTTGAAGTTTCACGGTGAAAATTCGGTAGCCATCATTGGCGACAACACAACAATCCGCGAATGTGTGACAATCAACCGGGGTACAGCTTCAAAAGGGAAAACTGCGGTTGGCAGCAACTGCCTCATTATGGCCTACTGCCACGTTGCGCACGATAGCATACTGGGCAACAATGTGATTATGTCGAATGCGGTACAGGTGGCTGGCGAAGTTCAGATTGATGATTTTGCCATCATTGGCGGAGGAAGTCTGATTCACCAGTTTTGCCACATCGGTTCGCATGTAATGCTTCAGGGTGGTTCGCACGTAAACAAAGATGTACCTCCCTACGTAAAGGCGGGAAGAAATCCTTTGTCATACGCGGGTATCAACTCAATCGGACTGCGCAGACGCGGATACAGCAACGAAATTATTCGTGATATTCAGGAAATATACCGTTACCTCTATTTGTCGGGGCTGAACAACTCAGATGCTATTGAGCGCATAGAGACAGAGCTTCCGGCATCGAAAGAGCGCGACGACATTATTCTGTTTGTCCGCAATTCGCAAAGAGGAATCATTAAAGGCTATATGGGCCTGTAAGCAGCTCAAAAAAACTGCTCAGGCAGACAGAACATCGGGGGCGCAAAACAGTAAACGGCAGTCATTCTGTCTATTTCGGGGTTTTGCGCCTTTGTTGTGCCTGAAAAGTTGAGTATTTAACCAAAATTTGTATCATTTTGTTCTCTGTTAGTTCAAAATAAAGAGTTTTCACAACATTTTTTTCGACAAACAGATTTGTATTTCAAAATAATTCTCTAAGTTTGTATCGCATAAAATTCAGTAAAATATGATTTATAAATTTTTGATGATTACAGATGAGTCTGACACTTTTCTACGTGAGATAAATATCGACTCTGAAGCTACGTTTTTTGACCTTCACAATACGATTCTCGATTCTGTATCGTATTCGAAAGATGAAATGACCTCTTTTTTCCTGTGCGATGACGATTGGGAGAAAAAAACGGAGGTTACTTTGATGGAAATGGATACCGATCCCGAGTTTGACAACTGGGTGATGAAAGATACAAAACTGAGCGACCTGCTGGAAGAGGAGAAACAAAAGGTGCTGTATATATTTGATTACCTGACAGAGCGTGCATTCTTTATGGAGCTGCTCGAAATAATCCCCGGCGAGAGCCTCGATGCACCTGTTGTCACACAATCTATTGGCGAAGCACCCAAACAAAATGTGGAGATGAATTTCTTCGAAAAAGAGGCAACCCGGATAGATACGGGCGAAACCTTCTACGGAGATGAAGAGTTTGGTTTGGATGAACTAGATGAAGAGGGATTTGACTTTGATGCCGGCGCAGAGCCTTCGGCTAACGACCCTTTGTAATCAGACTATTGAAAAAAAACGGAAAATGACCCCTGCATTGATTGTATTGCTCGGCCCTACGGGTATAGGCAAAACGGAGTTGAGCCTCTCGTTGGCCGGGCAATTCAATGCCCCGATACTCTCTTCTGATTCCCGTCAGATATACAAAGAGATGCAAATCGGCACTGCAGCGCCTACGGCAGAACAGCTAAAAAGAGCCAGACACTATTTTGTGGGTGATTTGGAGCTGACCGAATATTACAGTGCTGCACAGTACGAAACAGATGTTTTGATTTTTCTGGAAGAGCACTTCAAAAATAATAAATATGCCCTGATGACCGGTGGTTCTATGCTTTACATAGACGCGGTATGCAAAGGGATGGATGATTTGCCCAACATTAGCGAAGAGATACGAAACAAAATTGCCGGTATTTACCAGACAGAGGGGTTGGATCCGATTCGAAAAGAGCTGAAAATGGTTGATCCGGTTTATTATGATCAGGTTGATCTGAACAACCCCAAACGGGTGATTCATGCACTTGAAGTATGTCTGATGACCGGAAAGGCCTATTCGCAACTTCGGACAAACCCCAGAAAAAAACGGCCGTTTGAAATAATTAAAATAGGTCTGAACCGCGACAGAGATGAACTGTATGAACGCATCAACAAGAGAGTAGATGCTATGGTAGCAGAGGGACTGGAAGAGGAAGCCCGAAAACTGTACCCATACCGAAATCTGAACGCGCTGAATACAGTGGGATACAAAGAGATGTTTGCATACTTTGATCAAACATATACAAGGCAGGAAGCCATTGAAAAAATCAAACAAAATTCGCGTAACTACGCCAAACGACAACTGACCTGGTTTAGAAGAGATCAGGAAATCACCTGGTTTTCGCCCGATGATGCTGAATCCATTATCAGACACATAGAAAACAGGTCAAGCTATTGATAATAAGATCAATATATATTTTTACCCTAAACCTCTTTATTTAATGAAAAGCAAAAAGAACCTCTTCTTCGCGTTTTTTGCCCTCTCCTCGATGCTAAAAGCAGAGCCCGGCATCAAAGTTCAGGCCAAAATGAACTACAAAAAGAAAGCTATGGAGATCTCGTGCCTGAGCGAGAAAAACTATCCCTGTACGGTGGAAATCGTACTGGACGAACTCGAAAACTTCGAAAAGAAGTACAAACGGGGTGATGTCATTCATCTGATTGCTCAGAAGGGAATGAACACAACCCTCTCTATCAAAGCCAATACGGAAAAAATTCCACGCATCAGTATCACGTCCGATTTTGTAAAAGGCAACCTTCTGGCATGCCCCAACCTCAATCATGCCTATCTGATGCCGGTAGCAAACGGAAAAAAAACAGTTGTGGATGAGCTGTCCTACGTAGGGAAAATTTCGGATCAGGATTTAGCGCCCAAAAACTGGTATAGCCTCTCCTTCAAAACCAATGCCGGAGACACAATTTATGCCGCGCGCAGAGGAGTAGTTACAGGCACATGCGATAACAATGCCTCATCCGAACCCCAAATGATGTATGCCAGTCGGGAAAACTTCATCGAGATTTTTCACAACGATGGTACATTTGCCAATTACAGGCTGTTTCGCAACAACGGTTTGTTTGTGAAAGAGGGTGATTGGGTAGAGGCCGGTGACCCTATCGGTATTATCGGTGGAGAAAATTATGCGGGGGGAAGTCACCTCCGGTTCAGCGTTTACAGACCCGTGATGGAGAAACCGGATGAACCTGCAAAAAGTAATTACTATTGGGAATATCTGCATATCCGGTTTTGCACATCCGAATCGGAAAACGCTGAGCTATCTCCCCGGGTTGCCTATACGGCGATAAAGCCTCAAAAGCTAATCACGCTCGAAATGAGTAAATCAGAAAAAAAGAATTACTTCAAAAACAGAGGAAATGCTCTGGCTCAAAGAACGAGTCAGCGGTAAATAAAAAGAAAGAGAGTCTGCAAACAAAATATGCGGACTCTCTTTTATTCTTAGTAAAGGAATATACGTTTTATTTCGGGGTGGAACGATCGTTCTTTACCGGGTAAATAAAGCCATTGGGGCCGGACTGCGGAATAGTAGCGTTTCTGGCTCCTGTCTTTCGGGCAGCCGACGCGAATTTGGGTGTTTCTGCCGTTGTCTGTTGATGCGTCTTGTCCGGAATCTCTTTGCAACCATATCCCAGTGCCTCTACCATCGAGGATATATCTTGTCCCGACAGGGTGGTTTCAATGACCATCTCCCGCTCATCAAACAGCAAATCAACACGATACACCCGTTTCTCCTGCAATAGTCGCTTCTCTATCTTACCGGAACAGTTGCGGCAGGTGACGCGTTCCAGTTTGAAGCGACGAAAAACCACACCTGTATTGGCGCGCGTCCTCAACAACGGTGCGACCTTTGTCCACAAATCGACTACCAGAAACCAGACAACCAAACCCGAAAGCAGCAATACCGATGCCCACTGAAACAGATTATAATCTGCCTCGTGATTGTGGATATGACCCGCATGATGCTGCAACGACAGCAGAAAATCGCCCGACGAGAATACCAGATTGGCCAACCAACCAAACAACAGAGATGCAAACACTATGCTTCCCACATATATGGCCGAAAATCTGACAGATATTGATTTGGCCAGCAACACAATACCGGCAATATTGGTGGCCGGTCCCGCCATCAACAACACGATTGCGGCTCCGGGAGAGAAGCCCTTGAGCAAAAGAACCAGTGCTACCGGAATAGACCCCGTTGCGCAAATATACATAGGCACCGATATAAGTAGTGCCAGCAACATATCCATACCGGGATATTTATCGAAAAGCAACGACAAATCATCGGGCAAAAAAAGATTGAGCAAAGCGGCCAATACCAACCCTACTATGAGCCATTTATACATCTCGCGAAACAAATCGGTAAATCCGTATCGGATGGCCTGAAATACATTTTTAGGCTCTCCGGTTGCCTCCGAAGCACACGATAAATCCGTGACCACAGAAGGGCGCTGAATTTTCCCCTTATCGAAAATATTCATAATCACACCACCCATCACCCCGCTGACAAAGGCAATAATGGGCCTTGCAATGGCAAAAGGCAAACCCAACAGCGAATAAGTAGCCAGAATATTGTCGACACCGGTCTGGGGAGTAGAAATCAGAAATGAGTTTGTGGCACCGGTAGAGGCACCTTTTTTGTGCAAAGACACAGCCATGGGCAACACGCCACAGGAACAAAGAGGGAGAGGTACCCCCAGCATGGCAGCCCAAAACACCGAAGAAAATGAAGGTTTCGACAGATAACGTTCGCTCCACTCTTCGGGAAACCAGACTTTAAATAGTCCGGCAAATACAAAACCCAAAACCAACCAGGGCGACATTTCGAGTGCCAGAGCACCCAACGCCGTCAGGAATTCTATCCAATATCCGGTAAACGGTTCCATAATTCAATTATTTTTTTGTTTTATCTTCCGATTTGAGTGTCATATCGCGCAACGAACAATCTTCGCCACATCCCCCACAACCGGCAGGAGCCTTCGAGCATCCATCATCTGATTTGGGCGGACGGAGTTTACGGAATATTCTGAGACCTGCGTAAACGGCCGAAATGCCAATCAGGAAAGCTACAATAATTTCTTGTGTCATAATCAAATATATACTATTAAAATAACGATCCAATCTGATAAATTAAAAAAGTAAGAATCCAGGCCGTGGCCGTAGTATACACCATCGAAAAGATAGCCCACCCCCATCCGGCTTCTTTGCGGATAGCAGCTACCACGGCTATACAGGGGAAATAGATAAGTATAAACACCATCAGGCCAAAAGCCACCAAAGGAGAGAAAACAGGCTCCCCTATCCGGTCACCGGTTTTAAACTTTTGCTGCAAGAGATGCTCTTTGAGGTGTCCGGCACTCTCATCACCGCTCAAATCTGTTTGGTAAAGAATCCCCATTGTACTCACCACAATCTCTTTGGCTGCCAATCCGGTCACAATGCTCACCCCAATTTTCCAGTCGAAACCCAAAGGACGAATGACCGGCTCAATAGCATGTCCGATCTGACCGATATAACTCTTCTCCTGGCGTTCTGCCTCTTTTATCATTTCCAGCTCCTTTACCTTCTCCTCTTTGGCAGCATTATCCAGTTGAGCATCGGCTTTTACCAGCTCAATTTCTGAATCATAAGCCCGCGAAAAGGTGATATTCTTCGGATAGTAGCTCAATGCCCAGATAAGTACAGATGCGACAAGAATCAACGTACCCATTTTCCGCAGGTATTGTACCGCTTTGTGCCACATGTGTATGGTTGTATTCTTGAGCGTTGGCACCCGATACGGAGGCAGCTCCATCACAAACGGCTCTTCCCGTTTCGAAAAAAACAATTTCTTCATCACAAAAGCCGAAATGACTGCAATGAGCACTCCGATAAAATAGATTGAAAAGAGCACCAACCCCTGATTGGAGGGGAAAAAAGCACCAATCATCAATACATACACCGGTAACCGGGCACTGCAAGACATAAAGGGTATTATGAGCATGGTGAGCAGACGATCTTTTTTGCTTTGCAAAGTGCGCGTAGCCATCACTGCCGGCACATTGCAACCAAAGCCCATAAGCAGAGGAATAAATGATTTTCCGTGCAGGCCTATTTTGTGCATAATTTTATCCATAATAAAAGCAGATCTGGCCATATAGCCTGTATCTTCCATCAAAGAGATAAAGAAAAAGAGCAACAAAATATTGGGTAAGAAAACCAATACACCCCCTACTCCACCGATAATTCCGTTTACAATCAAATCGCGCAGAGAGCCATCGGGCATCCATTGCCCCACCACATCTCCAAACCACGAAACGCCGGCCTCTATCCAATCCATCGGATAGCTACCCAGCGTGAATGTAGCCTGAAACATCAGCCACATAAAAAAGATAAAAATCGGAAATCCAAAAAATTTATGCGTCAGAAAATTATCCAGTTCTGCCGATTTCTTAATCTTAGAAACAACCGCTTCCTGGTATGTTTCGTTGATGGCGCCGGCAATAAAGCCATATTTTGCATCCGTCACAACGGTTTCGGTCGGTTCTTTGTATATTCGCTCTATTCGGTGCGACTCTTTGGATACCAGCGACAAAATCTCTTTGCCATTTGGCAAATCGTTGACCAGACGACGAAAAACACGATCGTTTTCCAGCAGTTTTATGGAAAGAAACCGGGAAGAATAACGGTCTGTGACCTCCCTGTTTTTTCGGATTTCAGATTGAATTTTGCGGATAGAATCCTCTATTTCGTCGCCATAATGAATATGCACATGCCTCAAAACGGGATCTTTATCTTCAAAGACCTCAATAACCCGGTCGAATAACTCTTCAATTCCCCTGCCTTTGGCGGCCACGGTAGGGATAATCGGAATTCCAATCATCCGCCCGAGAGAATCGTAATCGAATGTTGCCCCCGATTTCTCGAGTTCATCATACATATTCAATGCCATCACCACCTTGATATTCATATCAATAAGCTGTGTTGTCAGAAACAAATTCCGCTCCAGACTCGATGCGTCTACCACATTGATAACCACATCAGGCATTTGATTGAAAATATGCTCCCGCACATACAACTCTTCGGGCGTATATTCGGTAATCGAATAGGTGCCGGGCAAGTCCACTATTTCTATTTTATAGTCTTTGTGTTGCAACGAGGATATTTTGGCATCGACAGTCACACCGCTGTAGTTGCCCACTTTTTCGTGGGAACCCGACGCATAATTAAAGAGAGAGGTCTTGCCACAATTGGGGTTTCCAACCAGTGCCACATTGATTGTCCGGGTCTTTTCCTGAATGCCACGCAAAGCCTCCACAGCAAAAGTTTCGCTCAGGAAATTCTTTCCGGGATCCTCTACCTGATCCAGATGCACCACTTCCACCAACGAAGCCTCTGTTCGTCGCAACGAAACCCGGTAACCCATAATTTCATACTCAACCGGATCCTGCAAAGGGGCATTCTTAATCACTTTTACCCGCTTGCCCTTTACAAAACCCATCTCTGTAATTCGACGACGAAAAGACCCATGCCCCATCACCCTGGTAATGACGCCCTCTTCTCCGGTTTTCAGATCGGACAATTTATGTGTATGAATTAATTCTTCTATCATCTGTTTTTTTGTTTAAAATTCTGCACCAAAGCGACATATTGCAACACAAGCATTATTTAATTTTCTATCCGTACCCGATGGATTTATAACATACTGAAAATCGGGTTGAATGTATATCTTTTCATTTATTGCCATTTTGTAGTTAAGCTCAATAACCGATTCCGAAAGCTTATTATCGCGAAATCCCGAGTGTGCAAAAGCCAATCCGATTATATCCTCCTGACGTTTTCCAACACCGTATAAATTAACACCACAACCTGTGTAAATGTGGTGGTTAGATTGCTTTTGGGGTGCCCAGCCAAACTGTGCAAAAAGGCCTAAACCACCATTGCCACTCTCTCGCTTCCAAATCATCTGATCGGCTACACCAAATATACCCAGTTTATTCTCCCTCGTTTGATTCAACCCCGACTCGTCGGTCGAAAGATGTCTGTGCCAATAGGCCCCCAATTTATAGCTCCCCTCCAACTTCTTGTTCAGAACAATATCTTTGTGTAATTCCGAAAAATAGATAAAACCATCCTCCCGGGTCAGATTCCAGGTCAGGTTGTATGTGTTCTTTTCAAAATCCAACGGCTCTCCATCGTAAATAGCATTCTTCCAGATAAAATTATCTGTGATATTGTATTTAACCGTCACCCCAAGGGAGGTTAACGGGAAAATTGGCGAAGAGATATTCTCGGCAATGGTAGAATGCACACCAAACGAACTGTTGAGATAATGAACACCATGATCGCTTCCGGCAAATTCCACATTCATATCCTGCAACCCAATGATAAAAGCCAAACGACCCACATTCTGGGTATAATTCATCTCCATAAAAAAGGTATGATTTCCGGCCTCGATATTCGAAAACCCCTGAAAATCGCCCACCAGTTTTTCGGAGGGCACATCTCCGTGGGTATTGGTAAATTTCACAAATATTTGACCGCCTTTCCATAGCCCGGCCTTTTCGGTATCAAAACCGGCTGTTAAACTCAATAAACCCAGATAGGCAGTTCCCTTTTTTATTCCTCCGGATTGATTCCAAACTCCATCTCCCAGATAAGAAGCACCGAAGGAGAACAACTTACCAGATTCACCACCATTATCCTGTGCATAGGCAGACAAACAACCCATAATCCACAAAAAAACAATCAACAATACACCTGATTTACTCATCCTGATACTGAATTAAATTTACAATGCAAAGTTGCAACATTATTTATCACTCTGCAATCCCCAATATTAACCAAAAAACAGAAAATAAATCCCCATTTCATGGGATTTTGCTTATTCCGGCAGACTGTTCAGGTCTACAATCCCCTTTACGACAGCATAAATAGTGAGACCAGAAAGCGATTTAATACCCGTTTTCAGCGATATATTCTTCCGGTGAGATATAACGGTATGTGTACTTATCGACAATTGATCTGCCACTTCCTTGTTCGAAAGCCCCATAATCATCCACCTCAACACTTCCGATTCACGTTCAGACAGAGGTTGTTTCTCCGTATCCTCCCCGTTTTTTTCCTGATCCAGGCAGTTCTTAACCGCCGAGAAAATTGCCGTTGACGAGTCAAACAATGAAATTTGCGCATCAAAATTGCTCAATAAGTTCTCGTCCACCCAGTTATACTTCAATGCAATCCAGCGGGCAGAAGAACATTCCGATTTAATGGACAGAAACTGTTTTTCGATATTGAAAACAAGCACCGGATTCAGGATGACCAAATCAATCGAATATTTTTTAAACCAATGGGGTATTTCGGCCAGCGTCGAAACAGGATAAAACTCAAAGCGATAGCCCGTTGCTGTCAGCATTTCACGCAAACCAGCCACCACCAGCGCCGAAGGGTCTGCCACAACAATATGTACGGTTCTACCTGCCATACCGACTGTTTAATTGCGACTCCATCTGTTCTACCATCGGAATCAAAATAAAATCTTCTATCTGCGAATGAATATGCAAATCGAATTCCAGCTCGGATAAGGAAAAAAGCAACTTTCGCCTCACCTCTTTGTCGTTTCCTACAGGCATATACTTTATCAGCAGATTTTTCAGATCCGAAAGCTTCTCTTCAATATTATCATGATGATCTCTGTACTGCGAAACCGAATAATCGAGCGAAAGAGATGCCGTTGACTCCCCCTTTAACCGGGAAGCCAATCCTTCTATGTATGGGAAAACTGTACTATTCTCGTATTCAAGGTGCTCTCTTACCTCATCAAAATATTTTGTAAAAAAACGATCCAACAACACAATCTCAGGAATCTTATTCAACAGATTAATCTGACCAATATACTGTCTGATTTGGGGATATTTTTCTTCGTTGTAAAATGTATGCGAAGAGCGCAGATAATTAATAATAGACAAAATATCCTCTCCTTTATAGGGTACTTTCGAAATCGACTTATCACCATTGAAAAGAGATATAAACAAGATGAAGATTTCCGGTCTGATTTGATTCTCATTACAAACCTGTCCGATAGTCTTTTCCTGCAACATCAAATCAATATTGAAATGATCAAGTAGTAAAAGCAGATATGAATTTGATGCAACCAATTCTGCAAGTATCGTATCGCGCGAGATTGACTTATCTGAATTTCTCCTCATTTTATCATTAGAATAATAACGTTTTTCACAAAAGAAACTATCCATTTAACAATATACTGTTAATCAAAGTTCACTCATTGCAAATAACCCTCTCAAGGGAGATTTATGACCAATTCTCAATACCGGAACTTACTGTTTCTGAAAGTCCGATACAAAAGAATCTATAGCAGAGAAATTGATATTTGAAACAGTATCTGAAAACCCCGATATTTTCTTAATAATCGCCTTCTCCAGAAAATTCATCTTTTCGAAAAGGAATTCACCCCCCATTATACCCTGAGCAACAGCATTTTGCCTCAAGTGGGGCGGATATGCGTTTTCAAACTCAGTGTTCAACTTATTTTCGTCGGTCTCCATACAACAGATAAACAAGCCAAGCCTCCGTTGAAGAAGAAGTTCGCTGTTGTTTTCACAAAAACGCTTCAATCTTTTTTGCACCATACCGGCGTGAATAGATCCACCCAATATAATGCTGTCGTAAGACGAAATATCCGGATTCTTCTCGTATCTCAGATTGATCAAATCGATTCCACCCGACATTCTTTCTGAGATGAGGCCGGCCACACGCTCGGTAGTGCCATGTTTAGAGATGTAAATAAGCGCTGTTTTCATAGGATAAAGTATCAATCATTTTGAACGAAAAATTTTCAAATAAGAATCAATATGCTCCCGCCACCATTCCACAGAAGTCAACCGCTCCTTTAATTTATCGCGAAGCGGTTTATCGGTAAAAGCCATCAGTATAACCTTGAAATAGCTGTATCGGATTTTTTGAAAAAGATCGAATAAACGCCTATTGAGCGACGATAGTTTCGGGTGAGACTGAAAATAGATAAACTGCTTTAAGTAAAAATTTGCCGACCAACTGCGGCAGGTAAAAAAGGAATCATCCAGATCAAAGAAAGTTTTTGCCAACAGGAAATAGGCTTTTGCCTCCTTTTTCCGGGGCATACGAGCAATAGCTGAATTCAGATTCACACGATCAGAAAGCAAGAGTATATCATATAAATTTCGCAAAGATGTTCTGCGATAAATATGCCCCCGATCATTGAGATGCGCATGTGCGAAGTTATGAATGATTTTATGCAAATCGTCGGGTACAGCAAAATTCAAATCAGAATTTGCTACCCTCTTTTTGGCACGATCAATATCAGAGAAAGAGAGCACCCCTCTGATTTCAAGCTCAATAGGAGCCTGATGAACCTCCACATCGGCCAATTCGTTGGGCGAATGCATTCGCGGATAGTGCTTCATCTGTCCCGGCAACCAGCAATTTCCGGCGCGCATAACATAGCCCTGCCCATATATTGCATCTACCACTGTATTGATTTGGGTTGGCGAAACAAGAAAATCAATATCCCGTACTATCCTTTCTCCGATTTCGGAGTATAAACCATCTGCTAATCCGGCATTGCCCTTGAGGTAAACGGGTTCGACACCAATGCTATTAAGCAGTTTCGTTATTCGGTCCATCTGCTCCAATATCTGCCGGTTGCGTTTTTCATTCATCTCAAACACCATTTGCAGATATTCGTCGAGCCCTTCGGGCAAATACGACAACAAACCGGCATCCCTGAGTTTGAGGAAAATCACCTGCTGCACATAATGCTTCCCCGAAAGATAAACAAATTTATCCCAGTCCATGCTTTCCGATTCGAAAAGGCCGATTAACACCTCGCGCCTGCCCGGCACCCGGTCAACAGTAAGGCATAACCCGATAGAACGCAACATTTCGAAATTATTCATAGAGGAATATGTATTAAACTATGGGGAAAAATTTTTTAACAGCATCCAGTGCCTGATTGTGATCGGAGTAAGTGAGTTCGAAAAATTCGACACCATCCAGCCAACTCATAAAAGCCTCAACAGAGCCGGGCAACGGATTTACCCAAACCTCAGTAAGCAGTTTTTGCACAGCCCCGGCCTTGTCCATTTGGGTGAACACAAACGATGCATCGGCTTTGTAACTAATGAGCACTACATATTTTATTGGAAAAGACGACCTGTCTGTAACAGGTTTTGATGGAGTGAGGTAACGGACCATCTTTCCGGTAGATGCCAGCTCCTCTTCTGTTTCATCCAGTTGAGGATAATAGGGCGAGAGAATTGGCAGTGCTCCGTTCTTTACAGAAATTGAGAAAGGGAATGAATATGCCATCCCATTGTTATCGACCGAAATAAAATCGTCAGACAACAATTGATACCCATGCGCCTGCAGGAGAGAAGAGAAAGTACTCTTTCCGCTACCGGCAGCTGCAGAAAAAAGCATGGTATTAACCCCATCTGTAACACCGGACGCATGCAAAGTCATCATCCAGTCCTTTTCGGTCTTGAGAAACATAGAATTTATAATCTTTCCCCAAACAGCACCTTTGAAATAGGCCATATCGCTAAGCAACCATCTCTCAGTCTCGTTATCGGGTAAAGTCAGGTAGTACGACTCCTTATCTGAATACAAATCAATCGTATAAACATCCGGTGGAAAGTTGTCCGTTTGATTGTGTACCAACATGGGGTGAAAATTAAACTTTATATATTCGGAGTAATACCTGATTGAAAAAAACTTTCCATTAAAACAATAGGTACTCTGAAAACAGGGTTTAAGTAAGATATCAGCGCTACTTCGTTGAAGGCGCTGAAACATCTCCTGCTTCTCCTTATCGGCACTCAATTGGTTGAATGAAGCCTCCAGGTCATCTACAAACTGTATGCATTCATTTGTTGCCAAATCATATCGCACAGTACAATCTGAAACCAGTTTCGTTTTATTCATACCAGACAATATATTCTGAAACACAAACCATACCGGCTCCTGAATAATGAGAAAATTCCGGCTTGCTTCAAACCAAATAAGATACACTTCATCCAGAGAACGACACAACACAGACCGGCCCCCAAACTTAAAATTCCATACAGAGTTCTGATAAGATTCCTGCATAATTCGTTGTATTATAAAAAAAAATTCTGAAAAGTACTAGACTCTCCAGAATTCATATCCTGTTGACAAATAAAAACAAATTCTATTTCCATATAGGCTCTTCCACTCCATCCGAAGGCGTATTGGGATTCTCCGGCTCATCAGGCGGAGTAGCCATTACAGCCTGAGGCGTATTCAACAGCACCATCATCGTGGCGGCCGAAAGGGTTCTGTATCCCATCTTCTTTATCGCCTTTCGACGATCCATCAAATCTGAATCCTCTGCTTGTTGAGCAATTTTACTTTCATCTTTAGCGACCATACACAAGTATTGTAAAAGTATTACATCTGTTGAGTGAACAAATCCACGTTTATAAAAGTTCGAAACAGATACTCTTCACCGAAACTTCACAGAATCAAAAGTATCCTGAACTTATATGTTGCAAAAGTAATCATTTAAATTGAAAAACAAACACTTCAGACTGATTTTTAACACAAAAACATCAGGTGGCACCCCAATACCAAATGCCTGACCTGCAACATAACGCTGAGATATAACTATTTCTTCAACAAGTCGATAATTTCCTGTTTATCTGCCAATCTCTCTCTGAGCAAAGCATTCTCTTCCTCTGCCTTGGAAAGCCTCTCCTGTAATTTATCTATTTTGTCCGCAACATCCAAATCGTATTTTCTTTGCATCTCCTCACTATTCACATTTTCCATTTTGGTTTGTCCATACAAAGTAATTGAAACGAATAAAAAGAAATTGTATTGTAACACTTCTCCAACCTTCTGCAATAGCTTCGTATCTATAGACTCCCGCCTGAAAATACTATACACATTGTTGCGATTCGTGTTTATTCTACGGGCAAATTCGATAACAGGAATATGCCTTTCTCTCAGGACTTCCTCTATTTTTTTTCCAACATGTACCATATAGCCTCCGATAATTAAATAATATTTGCAAAATTAAGATAAAACGATTAATTTAAGTAAATACACATGCAACATTTAACAAAACAATATGCAAATATTTTTTTTACATGTTTAATAATATACTATCTCTGCACACATAATACTAACACAAAACCAATCAAACAAAGAGAGAATAGATCGCCGGGATAAAAAAAACAAATACCAATTATTCAACCACCACACTCCCGCACCCCATAAAACCCTCATCCCGTAAATTTACATACAAATCAAGGGAGTTATTCCCATAAACCCATTAATTACAGAAGATTAACCTAAAACTTAACGATAATATCACATTAAAAAATTGTCTATTCATTCGTTAAAACCTACAAATAAGAAAGAGACCCTCTAACCTTCGAATCTATGGCTTCTCACACAAACTACCGTTATTCCACCATTCTGAATCCTGCAAATAACTATTCACAGACAGAAATATCCACAGACAGAGAAAGAGCTTCAATTAATGAAATTTTAATTAAAAAAAAGAGGCTAACAAAATATTCGTTAGCCTCTTCTTTTATATTAATAATCTCTACAGAATTACATCATTCCACCCATTCCGCCCATTCCGGGTGCCATAGGAGGCATTGGGTTCTCCTCTTTCTTTTCAACTATAACACACTCAGTTGTAAGGAACATACCTGCAATAGAAGCCGCATTTTCGAGGGCTACACGGGTAACCTTAGCCGGATCCACAACACCTGCTGCAAAGAAATTCTCATACATATCGGTACGTGCATTATACCCGAAGTCATCTTTACCTTCGCGTACTTTTTGTACGACTACGGCACCTTCTTTACCAGCGTTGAATACAATCTGACGCAGTGGTTCTTCGATAGCTCTTTTGATAATCTCAATACCTGTAGCCTCATCGTCATTGACAGCCTTGATTGAGCTTAAAGAATCGATGGCGCGAATATAAGTAACACCACCACCGGGAACGATACCCTCTTCGATAGCTGCACGTGTGGCACAAAGTGCGTCATCTACGCGATCTTTCTTCTCTTTCATCTCTACTTCTGACGCAGCACCCACATAAAGCACAGCAACGCCACCGGCCAGTTTAGCCAAACGCTCCTGCAATTTTTCCCGATCATAATCAGAGGTAGTGGCAGCTATCTGAGCTTTGATTTGTCCTACACGCGAAGCGATAGAATCTTTTGCACCAGAGCCATTCACAATCACTGTATTATCTTTGTTGACGGTTACCTTCTCTGCTGTTCCCAACATTTCGAGTGTAGCCTGCTCCAGCTTGATACCTTTTTCTTCTGAAATAACAATACCACCGGTCAATACAGCGATATCTTCCAGCATCTCTTTGCGACGATCGCCAAAACCGGGAGCTTTCACAGCACAAATCTTCAACGAAGCACGCAGACGATTGACCACCAATGTAGTCAACGCATCGCTGTCCACATCTTCGGCAATAATCAACAAAGGACGGCCCGATTGCACAGCCGGCTCCAGAATAGGCAACAGCTCTTTGAGGTTCGACACCTTTTTATCGTGAATAAGAATGTATGGACGCTCCATTTCTACTTCCATCTTCTCGGTGTTGGTTACGAAGTAAGGTGAAATATATCCACGGTCGAATTGCATTCCCTCTACTACTTCGATAGTAGTATCTGTACCTTTTGCCTCTTCGATTGTAATTACACCATCTTTCGATACCTTGCGCATGGCATCTGCAATCAATTTTCCGATTACCGCATCGTTGTTGGCCGAAATGGTAGCTACCTGTTCGATTTGCTCGTAGTTTTCGCCTACAGATTTTGCCTGAGCCGCAATGCTCTTTACAACTTCGATTACCGCTTTATCAATACCGCGTTTCAAATCCATCGGATTGGCACCTGCAGTTACATTCTTGAGACCTACGCTCACGATAGACTGAGCCAAAACGGTAGCTGTGGTAGTTCCGTCGCCGGCATCATCTCCGGTTTTTGAAGCTACTTCCTTCACCAACTGAGCACCGAGATTCTGGAATGAGTCTGTCAACTCAATCTCTTTAGCCACAGTAACACCATCTTTTGTAATGTGAGGTGCTCCGAATTTTTTCTCGATGATTACATTGCGACCTTTGGGGCCCAATGTTACTTTTACTGCGTTTGCCAATTCGTCCACGCCCTTCTTCAATTGGTCGCGGGCATCGATATTGAATAAAATTTCTTTTGCCATAGTTCTGTAATATTTACTTTTAATCTATTATTTTACCTGAATTGTTGAATTAAATAATCGCTAAAACATCTGACTGACGCATGATAAGGAATTTTTCGCCCTCGAGCTCCAGTTCGGTGCCGGCATATTTTCCATACAATACCTGATCACCTGCCTTAAGAATCATCTCTTCGTCTTTTGTTCCGTTACCTACAGCTACCACTTCGCCTTTCAGGGGTTTTTCTTTCGCTGAATCGGGAATAATAATTCCACCAATGGTTTTCTCTTCGGCAGCAGCCGGTTTCACGAGCACTCTGTCTGCTAATGGTTTTACGTTCATAATAATACTATTTTAAGTTGATTAATAATAATTTTATTCCGCACCCGGGGGCGTCGGTTCTGCTTTTTTTATTGCGAAAAGTGTGCCAAAGTGATTTTGGCAGTTTTGAGAAGAGAAAAAGTGACAAAAATGGCGAATCTATCCCAATAAGGAGAACAAAAACTGACATAGTCGCCACCCTACATGGCCAGTTTTCGAAGCTTAGGCAGATCGGTGAGTGTAATTTTCTTTCGTTCGAGGGAAATTATCCCTTCATCTTCCATCTCTTTGAGAGTGCGGGCCAACGAAGGTCGGGTGACCCCAAACACATCTGCCAACTCTTGTTGAGTTTCGTCCAATACAATTGTGAGAGAACCACACTGTTGAGAACGCTTGAGAAGGAAATCAGAGATTTTACCCTTGATAGTCCGGAAGGTGAGAAAATTGATCTTGTCGGATAAAAACTTGCTTCGGTTGCATATCACGGTCAGATAATTGTGCAAAACTGTTTTGTTTTTTTGCAAAATATCTGAAAACAGATCGCGACGCAGAAATAGAATTTCGCAATCTTTGAGCGCAACCACGGAGACCGGAAGTTCATTTCTTTCGGCGTACAAAAAGGCAGTTGCAATGGCCAGAGGCGACGAAATCTCTTCGATAACAATTAAGCGCCCCGAATGGTCGACCATTTGCCCCTGAACCGTGCCGGCAAGAACAATCATCAGGTGGTTGCAATTTTCGCCCTGCGAGGCCACAACATCTTTTGCCTTGTATCTCTTTATCTGATAAAGGCCGTGATTGAATAGCAATTCTGTATCGGCCACAGTCAGCCCTCTGAACAAGGGATTTTGAATGATTGTTTCATACATATTATATACACAATTATTTCCTGTCATTATTTTCCTTACAAAATTACGCAAAATAAATGGTGATTGTAACATTCGTTACATTTTATGCTATTCAGTGCCCCTACCTTTGCATCATCAAAAACAAAATAACTATGAAACGAACCATTATTAAAATAGACGAAGTAACCTGCAACGGTTGCGGATTATGCGTGAGCGGTTGCCACGAAGGCGCCCTGCAACTAATAAACGGGAAAGCAGTAATGGTGAGCGAGCTGTACTGCGACGGACTGGGAGCCTGCATAGGCGATTGCCCCGTAGGAGCAATTACACTGGAAGAACGCGAAGCCGAGCCATATAGCGAAGAAGCAGTAATGGAACGCATATCTCCCAAAGGAGAAGCCGTGGTACTGGCACACCTGAAACACCTGAAGGACCACAACGAAAACGAACTGCTGCAACAGGGCATAGATTATATTCAGAAAAATAAACTCCCCATAAAAATTGATTCAATTATGGATAAAGAGCAACACAACGACGGAAAAGCCTGTGGCTGTCCGGGTAGCCAACCCAAATTCTTCACCAAACCCGATTTGAAACAAAGTGTACGTTATTCCGCAGAATCGGAACTTCAACAATGGCCGGTGCAACTTCACCTGCTCAATCCGCAGGTTCCTTATCTGAAAGGAGCCGACCTGCTTCTGGCGGCCGATTGCACCGCATTTGCTATGGCTAATTTCCACAGCGACCACCTCAAAGGAAAGAGACTGGCCATAGCCTGCCCGAAACTCGACCACGGCAAAGATATCTACATCGACAAACTGACATCGATGATTGATGACGCAAAAATCAACACACTAACCGTAATGATTATGGAGGTTCCCTGCTGCGGAGGCCTCTTGCAAATAGCCCGGAATGCCGCAGCTAAAGCAGCCCGCAAAGTACCAGTAAAACTGATAGTAGTTGGCTTGCAGGGAAATGTAATCAGTGAAGATTGGGTTTAATAATTCCGGAACCGAAACAACGAAAAATCAACAATCAAATATCAACAACAAATCAACTAAACCGAAAAAAGATGGAGAATATGTTCTGTTTTCAGTGTCAGGAGGCTGCCAAAGGCACCGGCTGTACAATAAAAGGAGTATGCGGAAAAGATGACAAAACCGCGAATATCATGGACTTGCTGGTATATGTTTGCAAAGGAATCTCTGTTGTAAATGAGCAATTGCGAAAAAACGGCGTGGTTTACAAAGAGGTGGATCACTTTATCCTTGACGCGCTGTTCAGCACAATTACCAATGCTAATTTCGATATTGAGAGCATATCTGCCCGTGTAACTACAGGTGTTGAACTAAAAAATAAACTGATTGTAGCCGCCAATTCAGCCGGCATTGAGATTCCACAAACAGAAGAGGTGAAATGGAAAGGTACACCAGAGAACTACGAAACTGTAGCGAAACTGGTTGGTGTACTGAAAGAAAAGAACGAAGATGTGCGTTCACTCAAGGAGCTGGTTATCTACGGACTGAAGGGTATGGCCGCATACGCAGAACATGCATACAACCTCGGTTTTGAAAAAGATGAAATCAACATCTTCATTCAACATGCTCTGGCACAAATCACCCGCACCGATATTTCGGCAGACGAACTGGTGGCTCTGGTGCTCGAAACCGGAAAATTCGGCGTGGATACAATGGCCCTACTCGATCAGGCCAATACTACCCGCTACGGAAATCCTGAACTGACTCAGGTGAATATCGGTGTCAAAAACAATCCGGCCATTCTGATTAGCGGACACGACCTGAAAGATATTGAAGAGCTGCTGGCTCAAACTGAAGGCACAGGAGTGGATGTGTACACACACAGTGAAATGTTACCGGCACATTACTATCCGGCGTTCAAGAAATACACTCACTTTGTGGGCAACTACGGAAATGCCTGGTGGAAACAACGCGAAGAGTTTGAAAGCTTCAATGGCCCGGTAGTATTCACCACAAACTGTATTGTGCCACCACTCGAAAATGCGGGTTACAAAGATCGCATTTACACAACCGGTGCAGCAGGGTTCCCCGGATTTAAACACATCCCGGCCCGCGAAGATGGAAAAACAAAAGATTTTTCGATTGTGATAGACCATGCAAAAAAATGCGCGGCTCCTACTGAAATCGAAACCGGAAGCATTGTTGGCGGATTCGCTCACGAACAGGTATTTGCATTGGCCGACAAAGTTGTGGATGCTGTAAAAAGCGGTGCTATTCGCAAATTTGTGGTGATGGCCGGTTGCGACGGACGGATGAAAGACAGAAATTATTACGAAGATTTCGCTAATGGATTGCCACAGGATTCTGTGATACTGACAGCCGGATGTGCAAAATACCGCTACAACAAACTGCCTTTGGGTGATATAGGTGGCATACCCCGTGTGCTGGATGCCGGACAGTGTAACGACAGTTTCTCGCTGGCCCTGATTGCGCTGAAACTGAAAGAGGTGTTCGGACTAAGCGACATCAACGAACTACCTATCGTTTACAACATTGCCTGGTATGAGCAAAAAGCGGTAATTGTATTGCTGGCACTGCTCCATCTGGGTGTGAAGAATATTCATCTCGGTCCTACACTCCCCGCATTCCTTTCGCCCAATGTAGTGAAGGTTTTGGTTGAGAACTTCGGAATCGGAGGAATTTCTACTCCGGAAGAGGATTTGGCTGCATGGGTTGGATAATGCCAAAGAGATAAGTCGGAAGTAATTCGACCAGAATAAAACAAAACCGGTTTTGCGGGAGAAACTCCTGCCAAAACCGGTTTTTTAGTTTCGAGAGAAAAAACCGTACAGCAAAGCCCGTTAATCCAAATTATTGTATCTTTGAAGACGAATTCAAAAAATAATGACGAATGTACATTTTCCTCAAGAACCTGATAAAAAACCTTATTCCGGCAAAAATGCTTTTTGCTACAGAACCCGCATTCAGATCGGCTTACTACAATCTGTTTTACAAAGGAGAGCAATTCCGGTGTAATGTTTGCGCCAAAAAACTAAAGCAGTTTATTCCTACAGAAAATGATTTGCTGTGTCCCTATTGTGGCAGTCTGGCCAGAACCCGCCGGCTGTGGCAGATTGTGAATCAGGATATTATTAAGCCAGGAATGGCCATTCTCGATTTCTCGCCCTCCCGCTCTTTCTACCGGGCAATGAAGAAAAAAGAGGATATCAGCTACTATCCGTCAGACCTGTCCGGAGATTTTATTTCGGAATATCAGTTTGATATTACGGCTATCAATATGCCCGATAACTCTTTTGACCTGATAATCTGTTACCACATACTGGAGCACATAGAAAATGATATTCTGGCTATCCGGGAGCTTTATCGTGTTTTGAAGCCCGGAGGGACGCTGCTTGTACAAACACCATTTAAGACGGGCGATATTTACGAGGATTACTCAATATGCAGCCCGGAGGAGAGAAAGAAACATTTCGGCCAGGAAGACCATGTAAGAATCTATTCGCCTGACTCATTGCTAATAAGAATAAAAAATAATAATTTTGAGGTGAAACTGGAAACCTATACTGAAAGTCAGGAAAATCTATCCGGATTTCAGGCGAATGAACGGGTTTTACATTGTAAAAAATTGAAGATTTGAAAAATTGTGACTACCTTTGCGCCCGCAAACTAAAAATATTATAATTTATGCACGAAAAAGGAACTTACGTTCGTATCGAAGTGGCCGACCCGACACCCCTCGGATTGACCGGCCTGGCGATGGTCACATTGGTAGCAGCATCGCAAAAATTAGGCTGGACAGAAGGCCTCTCTATGGTAATCCCGTGGGCGATTTTTTTAGGAGGATTCGCACAACTGATGGCTTGTGTTTATGACTTCAAACACAACAATCTGTTTGGCTCTACAGCATTCGGGGCATATGGTCTGTTTTGGATTTCAGTAGCCTCGGCCTGGATGATTAAGCTGGGTGTATTTGGACAGGAACTTGCAGCTGCAGTTGATGTTCGTCAGCTTGGTTTTGCCTTTTTAGGTTATCTGATTTTCTCTCTGTTTCTGACAGTAGCGGCATTACGCACCAACAAAGCCCTGATTGCAATTATGGTGCTGATTGATGTATTGTTTATCTGCCTGATGCTGGATGCATTTAAAATGGGTGAGGCCTGGCATACAGTTGCAGCCTGGACCGAATTAATCATCTCTTTTATTGGTTTTTATGCAGCAGGTGCAAATTTATTGAACAAATCTTACGGCAGAATAATGCTTCCATTAGGTGGCCCGGTAATGCAATAAAAGATTAAGATTTTTGAATACAGGGAGTTGCCCAGAAAAGGCAACTCCTTTTTTTATATAATTATATAACATATCTGCGTTTACGATAGTAATATGCAAATACAATGCAAATGGCCAGCAAAAACAGTGGAACAATGAGCACAGAGACCTGAATCGACGTCAAATTATCAGACACTAATTTAGTATCCAGGATACGAAGAACAAACTGACGTGTCCCCAATTCAATCTTGGCCTGATCATCGGCCAGATATTGTACAACATTGGCCACAAAATCCGGATTACCAAACTGAATATCCATAAATGGCACATATCCCAAAGGAACAGATGTCACCCCTCCGGAGCCTTTTCGAAGCTCATTCCGGATTATTGCTGATGATGAAGCAACCACCATTTTAGTATGCTTGCTTTCTGTCAGTGGCGCTTGATTGGTCAGTCCATCGGGAATAAAGCGATTACGATAGAGTGATGAGAAAGTCCCTTCCAACAATACAGCAACCGGAACACTCCCCTGATTAAAATAACCATCCGGCAACCGGGTCGTCGCCGATTTATAGGATACAAGATGAGGTAACCCAATCAGACGGGTACGGGATGATGTCGCCAGAAGCACTTCTTTTCGTATAGCCGGATTTTCGCCTACTACATCTATTGAAGATGAAAAATCTGCTTTCACCAGCGAAATGTGCTTTGTTATCAGATTTACCGGCGAAGGAATAAGCGTTGGTGCATATACCCATGGAACGGGATAGGCTTCTTCCATACCATTCTTACTCTGCATAGGTATCGAAATACATTGAGCATCCTGTATGAGTAACGGATTGATACGTACCCCATAACCAAAAAACATATCCGTCAGATTAAGGTCTAACGATGCAGCGGTTGTTTCTCCTTTTGCCGAAAGTTCATCCTGAGGCAAAAAAGCACCATCAACCAACCAAAAGATTCTGCCACCCTGCATAAGATACTGATCGAGTACAAATTTCTCCATTTCAGAAAAAGCATTCTTTGGTCCGGCAATAACGAGCACCTTATAAGGGGCCAAAATTGACGGATTATTCCCAATCCCTCCCCTATCAATCCGGTATATTTTCCCCAATCTATCCAAAGCCTCCACCACATTCACATCCGGCAATTCGCCATGCCCTTCCAAAAAAGCAATCTGAATTGGATTCTGACGGGTAAGAACCCGTAAACCATCAGCCAAACTCATCTCCAACGATTCGAGTGATGCATTGAGACTTTCCTGGCTTGTTTTGCCCGGTACCTTCTTCAACATCGGGAAACGAACGGTATCCTTTCCTGCGATCATCTCGACCCATGGAAAAAGAATCTTTTGGGTTAATTTTCCTGTTCTGTCTGCTTCATTTACCGATACCGGCTCCATGCCCCTGGCAACTAACTGTCTGAAATGCGACTCACGTTCACTATCCGTTTCAGCCTCTGCCGGGTCGATGTAATGGTAACTGAGCTCTGCATCTGAGATTGAACGACATTCATCTATCAGTTCCCCTACTCCGTTTCGGAGTCTGGAAAATCCGATATTCAATTCTCCGTCCAGATATATATTTATGACAACCGGAGATTTCAGATTGTTCAACATCGATTTTGTGTATTCTGATATTGTATAGCGTTTCTCTTCCGTAAGATCAACCCTGAGATAAAAGAACAGACTACAGACCACAATCAATCCGAATGACAGAAAGGCATATAAACTGGTCTTTGTAAAGATTTTTCTTTCGATAAATTGAGCCGAAAAAACCAGAAAAAGAGCGGTTACCAAAACAAAACAGACAATATCACCGGTATCAATCACCCCACGCTGAAAAGATCTGAAACGCGATGTCAGGCTGAAAAAATCGGTGAAGTTCTGTAAAAAAGCGAATGTACTAATACTACCCAAAAGCTCGAAACCATACGCAAAAAAGAGATTCAGAAACAAAGCTATGAGAAAAGCTACAATCTGATTGGGAGAAACCACCGATGCAAAAACTCCAATTGCCACGTATGACGAGACTAATAAGATTAACCCAAGATATGAAGCAATGAGAATTCCGGAATCGAGATTACCAGATGGATATCCACACCAGGAGAGGAGTAATGGATGAATAAACGTGAGTAAAATTGAGAATAGCAGGAAGAATAAGACAGACAAATATTTTGACAAAACAATATGTATATACGATATTGGTCTGACACGAATCATATCCCAGGTTCCCAATCGTTTTTCATCGGCAAAAGATCTCATAGACACAAGGGGTACCAAAACAAGCATTAAAACAGATGCAAGATTGAAAAGCGGGTTTGTAACCACCAAACCACCATCCACAAAATTATATTCACCCGGAATAATCCACAAAAACAGAGCCAAAACGGTGATAAACAATCCCACAACAACAAAAGCAATAGCAGAGCTGAATAATGCAAAAAAGTCTTTTCTGAATAATGACAACATAACGACCTGAAATAAGTTGAAAATGAATGGCAAAGTTAATCGAAAATCGAGAAATGTAAAAACAGAAAATGCCGAAAGAATAATTCCTTCGGCATTTGTTATTCATATAAGTATAAAAAACTTAGTTCTGACGTTCTAATAACCAGATATCATCAAAGCGGGGCGTATATTTAGCCTTAATCCGGTCTCTCTCTGTGGCTGCCTGATCTTTTGCATCAAAACTTGCTACGATAACGCGATACATTTGTCTCTCATTCTGAGCCAGAATAACACGATATCCATCTTTTTCCATACTCGCTTTGAGGGCAAGTGCATTCGTTTGATTCATAAAACTACCAATCACCACGCTAAATAACTTCAGTCCTGAAGCATCACTCGATGTTACTCCGGTGATCTTTTCTTTCTGAACACGACCCTCGGCAGGAGCTACCTGAACCGCCGGTTGAACAGTAACTGTTTGAGGAGTAGTCTCCTCGGTATTCACCTGAGGTGCAACTGTCTCTTTTTCTCTTGCTTTTTCGTAGGCCGTTTTATAGGCATTTTCTTTGGGTTTAAATATCTTCTTAAATGTTGTACATGAGGTTGCAGACATAGCGACTGCAACAATAGAGATAAAAATAAGTCGTTTCATGCGTTCAATTTGTTATTATTAAGGGGACTAATTGTGTTTCAGAATTCAAATAAAAAAAATGTTTATTATTTTTGCATGCAAATATATAAATAAAAGGCCACTTATTTATGTGGCAAAATGCAAAACAACTGAGAAAAAGAAGAAAAACAACATTTATTAAATATAAATCAGAGAGTTCCCTTCGTACTTGGTAACTCATAATTAAAAATATCCCTTTTAATTGACATTTTGAGCGCGCGAGCCAATGCTTTGAAAATGCCCTCAATTTTATGATGCTCATTTTCACCTTCAGCTTTGATATTCAGATTCATCCGGGAAGCATCGCTCAAAGATTTGAAGAAGTGCAGAAACATTTCAGTTGGCATATCCCCTATTTTTTCACGTTTAAACTGAGCATCCCAAACCAGCCAGGGTCGTCCTCCAAAATCAAGCGAAACGGCACACAAACAATCATCCATGGGTAGAGAATAGCCATAACGTTCGATTCCCCGTTTACTACCCAGTGCCTGATAAAGAGCCTCGCCCAGGGCCAAGGCTGTATCCTCAATGGTATGATGCTCATCCACTTCTAAATCGCCCTTCACTTGTATGGTCAAATCGATACCGGCATGTTTACCAATCTGATCCAACATGTGATTAAAAAAGCCAAGTCCGGTCTCAATATTACAGTCACCTTTTCCGTCAAGATTTAATTCAACCCGTATATCTGTCTCTTTTGTGGTTCTCTGCACAGTAGCCCGTCTTTCTCCGGCAAATAAAAATTCGGTGATAACATCCCAATCGGTAGAGATAAGGGCACATACATCTGTCAGATTATTATCTGACAATAGTGATTTAGCGATAGATTCGTCCTGCATAAATATGGCACGACACCCCAAATTTTGCGCCAGCATTACATCCGTAATGCGATCTCCGATGACAAAGCTCTCTGTGAGATTGTAACTTCCATCGGTATATTGGGTCAACATTCCTATTCCGGGTTTACGGGTCGGAATATTTTCGTGAGGAAAAGTTTTGTCAATAAATATATTATCAAAAACAATGCCTTCATTCTCAAATGCTTTCAACATCATATTTTGGGCAGGCCAAAATGTGTGTTCCGGGAAAGAATCGGTTCCAAGGCCGTCCTGATTGGTGACTATGACTAATTCGAAATCGAGTTTTTTCCGGATGAAGTGCAAATTGCGGAATACTTTCGGATAGAACTCCAGTTTTTCTAATCTATCCAATTGAAAATCAATGGGAGGTTCTATGACTAATGTTCCATCCCTATCGATAAAAAGAACTTTCTTCATTTTAAATTTATAAATGTAAATAATTAGTTTCTACTTAAATAATACTTTGATCAGAATCCAAAATCTTCAACCTTTTTGTCGAATGCGGGTGCTTCGGCCGGCTTCTTTGCCCGCTTTTGCACATCCACACCCACCACATATATGGCTTGTACCGGTTTGGCCGGGCATATAGATTCGCAGGCACCACACCCGATACAAATATCGGCCGTCACCTCGGGTTTTGTCAATCCATCCTTATAATCGACCATGTGAACTGCCTGAGTCGGGCAATGTTCGGAACAGGCACCGCAATCTGTTTCATCGGCTATGACCACGCAACGGCTCAATTGCAATACAGCAACACCTACCCGGGTAAGTTTTTTTTCTTCTACCGACAAAGGTTTTAGAGCTCCGGTAGGACACACATTACTACAGATACTACATTCGTAAGTGCAATATTCGTGGGTAGAGAATTGCAAATGAGGCTGCATTATACCCGAAATACCGTATTGCATAGAGGCTGGTTTGATGACTTGCATAGGGCACTTTGTCACACACAACTGGCAGGCAGTGCATTTATCGTGAAACGACTCGCTATTTATAGCCCCGGGAGGCATAACAGGCTTCCTTGTGTAAAACGGATCATTGTTGCTTTTTATCTGTCCGGCACGGGCAGCAACGGCACCGGAGACAGCAATACCCGTAGAAATCAGAAATGTTCTTCTATTCTTATTTTCAGGAGATACGGAGGCTTCATTCGTCTGTTTGTGTCTCAGGCCATAGGTCATACTACTCTTTTTACAAGCCGATATGCAATCGAAACAAGTCACACAACGGGAATGATCTACCTCCATTTTTTTCAAATCTATGCACTGCGATTTGCATTTCTTTTCACATAAACCACATTTTACGCACGAAGATTCATTTATTTTTATACGAAAAACTGAAAACCGGGAGAGTAAGCCCAGAAATGTTCCGACCGGGCAGATCGTATTACAAAAAAGTCGCCCACGCAACCAGGCCATGACAGAAATAATGACAAAGAAAGAAAAACTAATGGCAAAAACGACCGGAACAAAACCAGACTGATTGACCCGAAACAACATATAATTGCCTTTGGAACCCAGAAAATCGGCCAACAAGTTATTTACCTCCAAAACTATGGGTCTGAATAACTGGGACATCATTCGACCAAACACACTGTAAGGATCCAGCAACATGAGTAAAAAAGAGGATCCGGCCAGTAACCCTGTTACTACTAAAGCTAAGATTGTATATCGAAGAATTGATTGGGCCGGAGTGAAAGAGGGATAGCCTTTTCTCTTTTTCGATCTGAATAATCTTGATTTCCATGAAACTATATCCTGAAAGACGCCCAACGGACACAAAACAGAGCAATATATACGGCCAAATAACAAGCTAAGTAAAAGCAGTATCACTAAAATAACGATACTCGCCGATAAAATTGCCGGAACCCACTGTACCTCTGCCACATGATGAAACCGGGCAGGAACTTTACCGGTAAAATCCAGAAAAAACAACAATATTGGAACAAAAATGATCAGAGCAAAAAAGATACGGATGTACTTCAAATATTTCATGTAAGAACGAATTTACAGCTTTATTTTTTTAACTTTAATTCTATCCAGATCCTGAGTTCCCAGGTTGTGATTTTCAGCCATTCCAATGTAGCGAACATCGTTTATGTCAGTTGGTTTCACCTGAGAAAAAAGCTTAATGGCAGCAGCATCTGCAGCAACAAAATCGCGCGAAACAATCAGCGACTGTAGGGTAACAGCATCTGATTCTGATTTTCCCTGCGGACCGTTTGATTTCATAATCCGGTAAGCATCAACAATATTTAACGCGGGGGATTTATGAAATGTTGCCACATCTGCAATACACTGGTGCAGGTCGTTTTTATGAAAATAGCCACGGTCCCAGACAATTCCCATCAGATTTTTCATAGCAATCGAGTTCTTTGCCCCACCATGATGTTTAAGCACCGGCACATTAAACCAGACGTCACAATCCAGAATAGCTTCGTGAATTTTTGTCGATTTCAAACGGGTACCTTTGGGCAAATCCACAGACTTATACATTGTTTCGTCATTACCCGGTACCATCCGCCCCCCGGCTGCAACAACAGCCTCCTCAATGCCACTATTCTGATAACATTTGCGCCAATTGTCGCAGGTATGATCAAATACCAAAACCTCTTTAGCCCCGGCCGATTTACACTGCTTAACCAAAGCTCCGATAAGATCAGGATTTGTATTGGCAGCCATTTCGGGTTGTCTATCCCAACCGATATTGGGCTTTATCACCACTTTATAGCCCTTTTTTACATATTTCTGAATTCCGCCCAGCTCTTTAAGCGCACGAATCAGCATCACCTCAGGTTCTCCACCCATTACAGCCACCATATCGGGAGCCGCTTGTACACTCAATTCATTCTCAACAGATGCTTCTGCCAGCATTTTAGGTGAGAAAACAGTAGCAAGACCCGTCAGTGTTGCTGAACGAAAAAAATCTCTGCGTTTCATTCTTTCTATTTTTTCAATTGACTAATTAGACATAATTATTCATACAACAACGGCATAACTGCCTGCCATTCGTCTTTAACTTCACTCAATTTTTCAGCAAATAAATCCCGGTTGTCGACAGCATGCTCCAGCTCCTTTGATAAATTTGCCATTTTATTAAAACACATATTCAGACAGACTCCTTTCAACGTATGCGATTGTGATTTGAGTTCGGATAAGTTCGACATTTGATTAAAACCGGACAACTCAGCCAATAACCTGTTGATATCCTGCATAGCCACCATCAACAGATTTTGGAATAGAGTCTTATCATTACCTACTTTGTCGAACAAAGCTTCTTTGTCATACCGAATTACTTCAGCTGCTGAAACCTCAGGCTTCACCGACGAATTTTCTTTTGCCATTTTTGAAGCTGCAAATTTAGTCAACACGCGCGATAATGCCACATAATCCAGCGGTTTTGTCAAAAAATCATCCATTCCGGCATCCAGACAGCGCTCCCGTTCACCCTTAATGGCTCCGGCAGTGAGTGCAACAATCGGAGTTCGTCGGTTTAATGATTTCTCCATTTCTCTGATTTTCAATGTAGCCTCCAACCCGCTCATTACGGGCATCTGTACATCCATTAACACCAAATCCGGAGCATTCTTCAAAACTTCTTCAACAGCAATTTTACCATTTACAGCTTTGAGTAATATTGCATTTGGCAGATGTTTTTTTATCATTATGGTTACCAGCTGCATGTTCAAATCTACATCCTCCACAATCAGTATAACCGGATCGTGACTTAATTCTGCGGCAGGAATAAAACCATCAGACCCGGATTGAATTGGTTTCACGGAATCCATTTCTGTCAGATGTAAATTATTCAGATAATGCAACAACTCCTGCGATTTAACGGGTTTTGTCAAATTAAAGCGGACCCCGTATTTTTTACATTCTTCAATAATTGTCATATCGTCAGAAGAACTGTGCAACAAAATGATAGGTTGCTCTGCCGGAGATAAATTCAGTTTTTCCCGAATCATTTTTATTGTATCAATACCATTTAAAAAAGGCATATTGTAATCCACAATGATGGCATCGAATCTTTTCATCTTTTCTATTACTTTCAACGACGAAATTCCATTGTCACATCCGGTGAATCCAATTCCCCAGTTATTTAAAGTATGTTCCAATATCAACCGATTATTATCATTGTCATCAATCACTAAAACCTGATTCAGGTTCTTTAATGCTTCGTAATTAAGGCGTTCACCAATCTCATATTTTGTTTCCAGCGAAAACCTAAAGGTAGTTCCCTCTCCCTGTTTACTTTGAAGAGTTATTTTACTACCCATTTTTTCGGCAAGCAAATTTGAGATAACCAATCCCAGGCCTGTACCTCCAAACCTACGTGTAGTAGACGAATCCGCTTGTGAGAAAGCCTTAAACAATTTACTCTGCTGATCATCTGAAATACCAATTCCCGTATCCCTAACCGAAAAAACGAATTCGCCAACAGATTCATTAATAGCTTTAAACTCAACCCGAAGTTCAACCTCACCTTCCTCTGTAAACTTAACCGCATTACTCAAAAGATTTACAATGATTTGCTTGAGTCTGACAGGATCAACAACCGCAAAACGAGGAATATCAGGCATAATATTCAACAGCAACTCCAACCCCTTCTTGGCAGAAGTAAACTTTACGATATCAGATGTTTGCTCCATCAATTCGATGAGATCGGTCTTTATACTATCCAATTCAAGTTTTCCGGCTTCAATTTTCGAAAAATCCAATATATCATTAATAATACCCAATAAAGCATGCGCCGATGTATTTGCATTATCCACATACTGCTTCTGAATAGAGGTTAAAGGTGTATTTGTAAGCAAATCGGTAAACCCGATAACGCCATTAAGTGGGGTCCTTATTTCGTGACTCATATTAGCCAGAAACTCAGATTTGGCAGCATTTGCGATATCTGCTTTGCCTTTTTCTTCAATTAGTTTTCTTTCGAGCGACTCTCTGTGTCTGACATTTACCAACATTTCGGCATACACAAAAAGAAGCATCTCTTCGGTATCACTAAATGAATGCAATTGGGTAACCGAATCGAATCCAACAAAGCCAACGCATTTTCCATCATCCATCATAGGAATGGCAATCAGGCTTTTTACCTGATGAGTCTTCCATATTGAGACCCATGCAGCGTCAGAGGTTACATCCTTTATATCGGTGATAATAAAAGCCCTACCCTGACGATGAGCATCTATACATTCAGGAAAATCAACAAGAGAAAAGCTCTCTGCATTATCTTTGTATGGAAGGACTCCGGGCAAAGACCACTCATACATATTCTCACACATACCTTCATCCCATTTGTAATCAAAGATATATGCTCTATCTGCTTTGACAAACGAAGCCAGTTTTGACAGCGACTCCATCACAGCCTGATTGATTTGCGACAAAGGCAGATTTATATACCTGGTGGAAATATCCATCAGAATTTGTTGTAAAGCAGCTTGTTTTTCCAATGCCATTGATGCAATCTTCCGATTTGTAATATCCCGGTAATGCCACAAAATTTCAACTTCATTGTCGACAGTCCGAATCGGAATAAAATCCCGATGAAATACTCTACCATCGACTAAATCCAGTTCCTCATTCAAGACCATAGAGCCAGCCAATATAATTTCTTCTATTCGTCTGATAAAATCTTCCGGATTGACAAACAGCACTTTGGCCTGTTCCGACGCTGTAGCACAATCGATTCCAATCAGTGCTTCGGGTGGTAAAGGTATTCCAAAAAGTTCACAAAACTTCTTATTGGTCTGCTGAATAGTTCTTTGAGGAGTCTCCATAAGAATAGCACCGGGCAAATTTGCAATCAGAGATGTCATGCGATTTGTCAAATCAATCATTTTATCAACCGATTTCTTCTGAACGGTAATATCCTCTTTTACAGCAACGTAATGATTAATATTTCCGGTATTATCATATATGGGAGATATAGAGGCAAACTCCCAGAAAAACTCTCCGTTTTTCTTTCTGTTTAGTAATTCACCTGTCCATTGGTGGCCCGAACGAATAGTATTCCACAAATCGACATACACTCCATCGGGCATTTTTTCGGACTTCATGATATTGGTTTTGCATCCCAAAGCATCTTCAGCCGAATACCCGGTGACTTCGGAAAATTTCGGATTAACATATTCTATTATCCCATTCGTATCTGTAATAACGACACTCACCGGACTTTGCGATACAGCCTTACTCAACAATGAAATTTCCTCTTCATCTTTTTTTCTTCGAATAGCAATGCTCAATTGGTTGGATACAAATTCGAGTAACTCCAATACCTCTTCGTTGTATGCATAATAATCGTTGTAGCTCTGAATTACAAACGCACCAATTGCGTCTCCATCAAACCGAAGCGGAACACCCAACCAGCAAAGAGCTGTTTCGCCCATCGACAAGACATCACCTGCCTCTATCAGATTATTTATATCAGATTGACTCAACAACAAAGCTTTATTAAATTGAATCACTCTGCCAGTCAATGACTTATCGGCAGGCCAGTCGGAGACATTCTCAAATTCATCCTTAAAAAAAGGAGCCGAAAGCATTCCGGTAGATTTATCGTAAAGTGCAACAAAAAAATTGGAAGTATCCATATATTCGCTCAATTGTTGCCTGATAATCTCAACAAAGCTCTTGAGCTCTTTTGCTTCTACTGTTGCCGTTGCTATCTTAAACTGAATTTTCCTGACCCAATCCGCCTTTATTCGCAGAGAAATATCACGTAATGAACCTTCTATACCCACTACTTCTCCATTTTCATTGTATAATAAATGACAATTAACAGAGGAGAAAACCTTTTTGCCGTCTTTGGCTTTTAAAGCAATCTCGTAATCTGTCACCTCTTTGTTTTGCATCAAAAGAGACAACAATTGAATCCTGTCATCCGGATTATAATAAAAACCGGCAATGGGTTGCCCCAATATTTCATCAATTTCATATCCCGAATACCGTTTTATCGAAGGACTAATCTCTGTAACTATCCCATGCAGGTCTGTTTGATAAAAGACATCCTGAATATTATCAAAAATATTACGATATTTGATTTCGCTCTTGTACAAAGCTGCTTCTGCCTCTTTCCGATGTGTAATTTCACGTTCTATGGCTATGAATTTTATCACCTCTCCGGTTTCATCAAAAACGGGATCAATTTTTAAGTCGAGCCAATAGGAACGTCCAAACTTATCGTAATTAAGTATCTCCACATGTACAGGTTTTGAAAGAGAGAGGGCATTTCTGATCTCAAGGCAAACATTTTTATCCGTATCTTCCCCCTGTAAAAAGCTTCCGGGCGATTTACCCGACACCTCTTCCAGTGAATAACCGGTAAGGTTATTGAAAGCCTTATTAACCCAGGTAATTCGTTTGTTTTTATCGGTAATTATAACAACATCTGTCGTGTGAGATGCCACCAGAGATAAATCGTCCAGATGTCTTTTAATTAATTTCTGCTCATCGATATTGGTCAACAACACAGATAAATGAGAATCATCTTCCGGAAAAATCTCAACCTTGTACCAGCTGTTGGTATTCCCCGAGTAGAATTCTGCCTGCTGTTTTCGTCCGGTTTGCACCATCTCACGATACATCCTTTCAATATCAAATCCGACCTTGCAGACGTCTTTGAAGTTCTCTCCGGATACTATATTCTCATCTATATTGAATATTCGGGCAAACGCTCTGTTGATTTTCAGAATCAGAAAACTAACCAACTCAATTCCATCAGACGGATTTACATTGAGATAAGCCAATCCGAATGGAGCATTAAATATTGTGTGTTGCGAAATTGCTTTCATAGGCAGTTTTTTATTTTTACAAAAATAGCAAAAACAGATTAAAAAACAACTGATATTGAAGACTAAAATCAAGTATCAAACCGGTGCAGTTGATAATTGAGGCAAAATTGGAATTAAAACTTAGTATATGTAACAACAAAGAACAAAACAATATTGAGAAACAGACAATAATCTGTAAATACCATTTTAAGCTGTGCGCGATAGCATTTACCCCTGAACCTGCACTCACTACAGAAAAGAAGGAATATTATTAGACTATTGAAATAATGCAAGTTATAATCTAAATTAAGGGTGATAATTCAACTTCCCAAAAACAAAAAAGATACAAACATACCCTGCTATTCCCCTGCCAATATTTCATTCGATTATATATTGAATACTATCTTTGCAGAGAATTTCCATAGGTTAGGTTTTATTTTGGATTATTTCGAAGAAAAAGTGTAAATAACTTTGACTATCAGAGTCAGAAAAAATGCAACAAAGATGAAAAAAAACAGATCATTTATACTCGCTTTATCAATAATCATACTTTCGTCTTGCTTAGACGATAAATTATCTGTCACCAACACCAGTGGGGGCAAAGACCGGGTCATTGATTTAGCAGTTCCAAGCGGTTTTGACTGGAAAACCACACAAAAAGCCTTTATAGAAATCACCTCTTCCGGTAGTGCATACAGCGAACTATACAATGTGATTGAAATATTTGACAAATCTCCCGAAGAAGGTGGAAAACTTTTAATCAAAGGATGTGCTAAAACCGGCCAGCCTTTCGTTTCAGAAATCACCATTCCTCAATATCTGAACAGTGTTTATGCCATTCAGAAACAGGCGAATGGACAAATATCGACTAAAATAATTCAATTGTCGGGGAATAAAATCTCAGCTACTTTTTCCTCTGCCGATAATAGCTCTCTCAGATCGGCATCCGTTTCGTCCATTGTTGTACCAAGCTCGTTTGATGTAGTCCTGAAAAACAGCGATACATATATTGAGGCAACAATTCCCTGGAACATCAACAAATCGATGACTTATTATGTACCCGAAAATGTGACTTTTACCGGCGCATTTAGTCTGGACAACTACAAAGACTACGATTTGACTCTTTATGTCAAAGGAAATATGAATATTACATCAATCATTTCCGGAAAATCTATCAATAAAGCCAGCATTATAGTTCTCGAAGGAGGTCAGGTAACTGTGAATGGGAATATTAGCACAGGAACTCCCAGAGGCACAACACTCATAACAGTTGATAAGAATGCAAGTTTCCGTATCAATGGAACATTTAATTTCTCTAATGGTATGACGGTTGAAAACTACGGTACATTTACGGCAAATACATTTGACCTGAATAATAGCAGTAAATTTTACAACTATGGGAAATTGATCTCAGTTAATAATTCAAATATTACAAACAGTAGTATTTTCAATAATTACGGCGAATTTACATCTAACAATCTGGATGTAAACACGAATAGCCGCTTCCTGAATTTGGGTTCTGTTACAATAAACAACAGCGTGACAAATGTAACCAACAACTCTGTACTCACAAATGAAGGCTCTATAGTTGTTCAGAAAAATTTCGAGATCAATTCGCAGGGAACTGTTGTCAACAATTGTCATTTAAACATTGGAAATGAATTTTATTGGGCAAACAGCACTTCAAAACTGATAATGGGAGATGGTTCTCTTGCCGAAGCCTATAAAGTCAGATCCACCGGCGGCGATATAAATATGGGAGCTAATTCCATTATACGATCCTCTGTGACCGATTTGTTTGGCACAATATTAACGGGACCAACAAACGGAAATAGCTTGTTTGACGTAGATCATGTATTCAATTTTCATAGCAGCGTAAAATTCACCAACAACATACAACTGGCATACCGTACTGCTGAGAATAACACGATTGTAAATAACATGAATGCTATAATTAAAAGTGGTGTAACAGTGGTAAAGGGAACAGCAACAACGGCAATTGCCGCAACAAGCTGCAACTCGGGTGGAGCAATAATAAAAGATACTGACAATGATGGAGTAAGCGATAATCTGGATGAATATCCAAATGACAAAAACAGGGCTTTTAACTCCTATTTTCCTGCAAAAGACAAATTCGGGACCTATCTGATTGAGGATTTATGGCCTACTGTGGGGGATTACGATTTGAATGATTTAGTTTTGAAATTCAACTATCAGTTTGTTTCGAACGCGGCCAATCAGGTAGTAGAAATGATTGTTAAAGCCAACCCGACGGCTGTGGGTGCGGGAATTATTTCCCATGGAGCCGGAATCAGACTTGACGAGATAACCGCGGCAGAAGTAGCCACTGTTAACGGATATAGCATAAACAAAGGTAATGTCTTTGGACTGAATAACAATGGCATTGAAGCAGGCCAGGACAAAGTGGTTTTTCCGGTATTCGATGATTACAATGGTGTATTCTCTATCTCCCGGGGGGGAGATATGATTAATACAGTAATTGGTGGTGGACGTGGAAAAGGAACGCCCCTGACAATTAAGGTTACATTCAACAAGGGAATAGAATCCTCCAGATTATCAGCAGATAATAATATTAACTTCTTTATGATTATGAAAGAGTCTCAGGTTAGCCGAAAAGAGATTCATTTACCTAATTTTGCACCAACGACCTTAGCCACAAAATCCTATTTTGGAAAAGAAGATGATGATACAAATTTATCAGTGTTGAGATACTATCGCTCAAAACCAACCACTTCGGAGGGATATCTTATGTGGGGACTAATGATACCGGATGATTTCTCATATCCTTATGAAAGAACAGATATTATGAAAGCATATCTGAAATTCCAGTCGTGGGCAGAGTCGGGCGGAAAGCTCTATAAAGATTGGTTCCTGATTAATTCTTCGGAATACCGAAACAACGAAAAAATATACAAAGAAAATTAAAGTAATCCGTATCCGATTTTTAGTTTTTAGTGTAAGTCTGTCGAATCTTGTATTTGGCAGACTTTTTCTTATATTTGGTGATTGATTAACCTGTTCTTGCTTTTTATTGCATTTTTTTTTGTAAACTTGCACCACGAATCTTCTCACAAAACCTAAATTACAAAATATGCAGAAATTATTTTGCAGGCTTATCGTTTTATGCTTGATTTGGGCCTGCACTGCTGGTTGCTCCAAAAACAATAAACAAAGTAATATTCCTGCCAATAGCAGTTCTCCAACAGAAATAAAAAAAAGGGGGAAACTTCGAATTCTGACACTGTATAGCTCCACCTCATACTTTCTGTATAAAGGGCAAGCGATGGGATATGAATATGATTTAGCATCGAACTTTGCAGAATCATTAGGTGTAGAGACACAGGTTATTGTAGCGTCAAACGTGAAGGAGCTCACAGAAATGCTTTTGGCCGGTAAGGGAGACTTAGTGGCCTATAATATGCCAATCACCAATGCGATGAAAGATAGTGTGATATATTGCGGACGACAATATATCACACATCAGGTATTGGTGCAAAGAAAATCAAAAAAAGCAAAAATGCTTGCTGATGTAACAGAACTTATCGGAAAGTCTGTATATGTATTGAGGGAAAGCAGATACGAGGAAAGATTGCGAAATTTAAACGCCGAACTTGGGGGAGGTATAAACAGCTTATCAATCAGGAAAGATTCCCTGACAACAGAGGACCTGATAGAAATGGTATCCAACTCAAAAATTGATTATACAATTGCCGACAACGATATTGCACTTCTAA